>Ga0307380_10002894_pt1 | contig 24104 bp, 28 predicted proteins | sample UN3MG_FD_202239 | JGI IMG/M metagenome (GOLD analysis project Ga0307380, IMG submission 202239) | Soil microbial communities from Risofladan, Vaasa, Finland - UN-3 | ecosystem: Environmental > Terrestrial > Soil > Coastal area > Acid sulfate soil | place: Finland: Risofladan, Vaasa | collected... | reverse complement strand
CCCAGAATAATTTCGTGATCAAGTCTGATTTTCATATTATTTTAGCCTTTCGCTTTACTTTCGCCCTTGAAAATCTCCCGTAAATAAAAGTTCAGATCTTTTGAATTAAACGAGAGTAATCGAAAACTAACTCATCTTCGAAAGCTGCCCACGAAAACTCCGTTGCAACTTTAGCTGCCTTGCCTTGAAGCCTATGAAATAAATTCAAATCCTTATTCCAAGTATTAAACATGCCTCTGATATATTGAGCAAGCGTTACAGAATCATGAGCTGGAATAATATTACCAGTTCCGTATTGAGCTAAAATATAACTAATGCCAGCATTTGGTGAAACTATTGGAAAACAACCACAAGCCATAGCCTCTAAAACTGATAATCCAAAACCCGAATGGACAGCAGGACACACAACTAAGTCACACCTATTCATATGCACTGCCATATCCTTAGGTGAATCAACTTCAATATAATTTATTGATCCCTTAACTTCATGCCTGTCTATGTAATTCAAAGCTCCACCATCAGATCCAACAACAACTGCTGCTAAATTAGTAAGATCAGTCAACTGAGCTATTGCGTCAACAAAAGTATGAAAACCTTTTCTATATCTAATCCTACCAAAAAATCCAACATTAAATGACTCTTCTCGTTTTTGATTACTTTGCCATGCCTTGTGCTTAATATTCTTAACACCAAAATAATCGGGATCATAACCATAAGGCCGAACAACAATCTTTGACTTGGGACTCGGATCATTAAAACTATTTTTAGATAAAACTGACGGTACTCTAAATATATCGGCATTGTCAACTAAAAACTGTTCTACTTCTCCAGCTCGTTCTTTGTCAAATTTTCTTGGTTTCTCGCCTCGTAGTCTACGATCTATATTTTCTAACTCCCATCCGGTACAGACATTTGTTCCAAGCGCCTCTACAATAATTGGCTTTCCACCAAACTCATTTATAAGTTCTTCGTTTACCTTTCTCATCTCTCTTCCTGGTCTCCACAAATGAAGAATGTCTGCGTCAGCTGGGTCGTCTACTTGAATTCCAACTCGTTTGATAGCTTGCTTAATATGAAACTGAAGAACAGACTCCACACTTCCCCACCGCTGATCTGTGAGATCAGAAGGAGACCTAAAATAAATTCTCTTTGGCCTGGTAGTTAAGTCCATTTGATTAACTCCTTACTGGGTTAAGTCCCCAAACTTTTTTAGTATTTCTGACGCCTGAACCTTGGTCATGTTTTCATGTAAAAAAACATTAAGATGATCTGTCAACTCATCATCTCCAATAGGTACGTCGCTTGCTTCTACAAATACACGAAACCCATCATCAAATTTGCTATTTACATATTCATCAAAACGAACAAGAATCTGAGATAATGCCATTTTCATATCGTCCAGAATATCTTTGTCAGATATTATTAACCTTGATATTAGTCCCATAACACCAACAAGTTGCATATCAGTTAACTTCTCTTCCGCGTCTTTGTTATTGGTATCCATAAAATCAGGAGCTTGAACCAACTTCTGATCACGCTGCTCGTCTACACCCTCCACTAAATACTCGTACAATTCTAAGGCTTGTCTGATAGCGTTTACCTTTGCTCTCTTGTGAGCAATCTCATATGCGTATGGTTTGAAAGTCCAATTAAAAATAGTATCTGCTCCGGCTGAACCACTACCATAATACTTAAATAATTCTGACGGCTTGTACACAAATCCAATCACTCTAACAACAGAATAAGTAGCACAAAATCTAATAGTATGTCTAAATTCAGGCAACTTAATTCTAGTTTTATATCCTCCACCTGGGAAAAATGTTAAATCTCTAACAGAAAATTCACTCTCCATTACTGGAGGACTAACTTCAAATTTCTTTGCAAGACGATTCACCTCGTCTTGCATAAGCATAAAATCATCCTCCCGATCAGAAAACGCCAACACCTCAACTTCTACTGATTCACCTAAGACCATAATTGTCTTTTTTCTCTTTATCGAAAACAACATTTAACTTCTCCTTTGTCTTTTATCTTTAGGCGCTACACCTATACCCTCGTTTGAATGAGCAACCTGAATCTCTGAAATTAATTCAATAGCTTGATACGATCCTTTGTCATTGAGCGTAAGCTTAAAATAAACTATTTGCCCACGAGCCAGAACAGTATAGGCACTATCTGGCCTCCTAATATTACAATCAGTTTTAACATCTTTAAAATGAACTAATGCCTTCCTATTAATCGGCTCCAACCAGTTGTAATCAAACCTCTCGTCCTGTTCTCTTAATAGTGCTCTAATAACTACAAAACCATATCCACGTCTTTCCTCATACGACTCTACCTCTCCACGATAAAGTAGCGTTGGCTCGGGAGCTACAACAGGAATAAATATCTCATGATTTCTTTTTTGTGTCTGTTCCGACACAACTCCTTCGGATGTCATTTTAGTTCTCCAATGGGAAAAAGTTAGATAATTGCAAATCATGCAATCTAATCGAACTAAGTTCAGCAACTAACTGCTGCAACTGTCTTGGATAATGACAAAAAGATATTATAAGATCTTCTAATCTATCTTCACTACTTAGATATTTAATAACTGAACTTAAAACATCATCCTTAAAAATAACAGGATAACATTTAAGAATCAATGACCAAAACTGATATACAGTATCTCTAGCAAAAAAAATAGCCACTGACGAGTTAACCAGCGCGTTAACAATTTTACTTGGCTCTATATTGTCATAACAAAAGAGCTCTATCTTCTTACCTCTTATGTCGGTTCTATTAACCTTCTCTAACTGACAATAGAAATTGGGATCAAAATCAGAACTTAATGCTCTGAACAAATATAAGTTACCACGTATCTCGTTATTAATCCATATCTGAATGATATTTTCTGCATCTGCTTGGTCTCGAATAAAGCATGTAATATTAAGTCTACTAACTCTTGATTGAGTTTCTGTCGGAAACATATCCCTATAATCTTCAAAGCAAAATGGAGGTATAGCATGAACAACTTTTGCATTCTTTGCTTCACACCTACAAGTATAATCAATCAACGTTACATGCTTTTTGTCAATCTTCTCAACAAAATCATTAGAACTTGTGCAATAACAAACAATATCTTTACCTGCATAAATATGCATTTCTGCACCAAAACAACTTGCAATAATCCTATCTGCTCTAGCATGTGAATCAAAATCCCTTAACATAAATAAATGTGGATTCTGGGCTGCCAGTTTACTTAGCCAGAACATAACAGCCTGAGAATAATATGGAACTGGTCCAATTATCTGGTTGCCCATAGATGTTTCTAGATATGTTCTAGAATGGGAGATCATCTTCGTCCTCAGTTGCTGAATCAGTAGATTGCGCTGCTGGTTCCTCTTCAGGCATTAGATTAGCAAATGGCTCATCGTCTATAGGCGGAGCTGCTGGTGCCGGCGGAGCTGCTGGTGCCGGTGGAGCCGGTGGAGCTGCTGGTGCCGGTGGAGCTGCTGGTGCCGGTGGAGCTGCTGATGCCGGTGGAGCTGCTGGTGAAGGTGGAGCTGCTGGTGAAGGTGGAGCTGCTGGTGAAGGTGGAGCTGCTGGTGAAGGTGGCGAAGCTGCCAGTGGAGTTTCTTGTGGAGCAGTTAATTCATCTTGGGGAAGCGTGTCTTCCACTTCTAAGAGTCTAAAGTATTCATGCTGTGAATCTTTCCAGAAATCAACAAAAGCATGCTTTATATCATCAAGAAACTGCCATCTCAAATCTCTTGAATCAAACGCAAGGTGCTCGTCGTATCGTGTTTCATTTTGTTGATTTTGATATGGCTTGTTGGGTAAATTAACCAATATATCAAAAGGATTTAATATATCTTTTCTTAAATCAACAAGTGACCTAACGCTAATAAGAACATTCTTAATATAAACACCAACAAATACGGGAACTTGTGCTGATGCAATAAGTTTAAACTGCCTGTCACCGCCACCTTTAATGAATCGAAATCTCAGTTTCATACCAAGTTTATCGAACCCTTCGTAGTATCTCATTCGTGATCTCCTTTTAAGATGATGAGAGTAATATTCATACCTGTAAATTGTGCAAGTTCTTTAAGAACGTCTGTCAAATCAAAATCTCTTCCGAACCTACCAGTCAAATGCCCGACAACAGGCTGTGATTCGCTAGCACTTATAAACACTCTTCTCTGTTTAATTAAATTATCACGAGTTAATTCTGAAGGCTGCCTCCCTTCCTGCTTGCAATATAATAAAAATGCATCCGATATTTTCTCTCTATTAAATTCCAACCCTACAAAACATTGCTTAAGAACAGAATATAAACACCTTAATCTATCTTCGTTTAAAACTTCAATTAAAGTAAGCATACAGATAATTCCTCAACAAAAGTTTCAAGTTGAATTTTCATTTCCTTCTGATATTCGAGCAACGACACCTGTTGCGCATCAAGGAGTTCCTGTCGCTTGGCAGGGTTTGTCATTATTTCTTCAATCCTTGCTATCCATTCATGAGGATTGTGATAATCATTTATCAACGACAATTCACATGATGACTCTGGTATTCCAAATGCATTACTCGAAAGAACTGGAACATTATTAATTGCACACTCAATTGGCACACGTCCAAAAGCTTCTTTAAAAACTGATGGAAAAAGTACTATTGCACTCTTCGCATAAATCTCAGCCATACTGCTCGAACTCGGAGCCACTTTCAATTTAGGTATTTCTGTGCCCAATTTTTCAAATATATCACGAGTAATCTTGTCGGTATATCCCACCATAAGCCAGTCAAGGTTGCGAAACTCTTTGCTATCAAGCTGCTGTGCAAGCCGGGCAGTTTCTATAAATACTAACGATCCTTTAGCCCTGGTGGGTTTAATCAGACTAACGTTTATAGGCGTACGTGTAGTGGTTGGTGGGACTACAAATGAATCATCACTTGCTGGATCAACGATCGGATAAAGAACTCTCGAATTATCTTCCATCTTCCGAGTAATCTGATTATTAAATGTTGTTTTTAAAATCTCTTTTAAATAGAAACTGTTAAATATAACCTTTTGAGCTCCATCTAATACTTCAAAAAGATCTTTTCTGTAACCTGCAAATGGATTAACAAGCTCCATAACAGATGGGTAATACTGAGCGAATTCATTTGATACATAATTCTCATCACACAAACCCTCAAAAGATCTAATAAAAGCATAGTATGGTATATCGAAATTATTACACAACCTTGCAACCTCTGGTATTGCCAATAGTTGTGTAAAAACCATATCTGGTTGTATCTCTTCTAAGAATTTCCTAATAAACCTTTCTCCAGAAACTCCTTGAATAACCGTTATCCCATCCTGAATTTCAAAATTATTAAACCTAAGATGAAAATTATTTTCTGTTTTAACATAATATAAAACTACATTACAATCAAGTTTATTTTTTAAATAAATCAACAAACTTAACATAGATCTCTCTGCTCCACCCCATGCAGGCAAAAGACTATGACCTATAAATGCTATAGTTTTCTTTTTACTTTTTGTAGTAAGTATATTTTCAAATACCTTTTCACATGCAAATTCTGGCACTAAAATCTTGGTCAACTCATAGTATTCACCAGAAAAACGATCCCACGACAACTGGTGTGCTCGTTTTTGCCCTTGCTTTGTAACCCTTTCAACTAATCCATCAAATGATTGAAGTGCTTCTGGCTCTAGTATCCAACGATTTGTAAGATTCTTCAGTTCACCCCTTTTAGAATGATAAATCAAATCCAAATACTTCACAGCATCTGTTGGATTAGGTCTACATCTAATATACCCAGTCCCTGGATCTCGATCAAGAACATCATAATCATATGAAAAACCAGTCACACGAGCCTCAACAAGATCTTCCATATATCCACCAAAGTTAGGAACAACAACTGGAATTCCACAGGCCATTGCCTCGTGTATAGGCAAACCCCAGCCTTCTCCTGTTGCTGTGCTTAAAAACACATCTGCAGCATTATATATCTGCGCCATATCACCTTCTGATACTCCAACATCAACCATATTATTAGCTGGAATTAAAAGCTTACCCTCCAAGCCATATTCTTTTGAAAGTTTTGGAATATCAAAACCAATGTCAACATTTGTAGTATATAGAAAGATTCTGGTGTTTTCTTTCTTAGGAGAAAATCTAAAATCAGTTCCATTACAAGCAAGACACTGAGAACCAGCATGAACCTTGTCAAAATCATTATGACCCTGAAAATAAAGTGCTTGGCACCCTACGCAAGTATATGATGGAGCAATAAACTTAGCAAATGCCTCTAATGCCAAATCTATTCTTTTACGTGGAGTGTTTCGTGCAAGCCACAATACTATAAACTCATCTTTCCCAATGCCAAGATTCTGTCTAGCAAAATTTTGCTCAAGAGACTTGTATGTCTCTGGGTCAACTCCATGATTAATCTGATACATTGCCTTCTTCTCAAGTTTTTTAGCAGCCTTCATTACTGATGTTCCAAATGAAGAATAAGATACTATATAATCAGCATCACTAATAATTTCAATCCACACTTGTGCCATATCAAGTCCATCAATTGGCACATAAGGCACCCAAAGATAATTGTATTGCCTTTTCATATGTCGCACGACCTTCACCATCCAAGGATCGCCAATTGTAAAAACTATACTAGGCTGATAATATGGGAGGAGTCTCTGAAATGTCTTAACAGCATACTCGTCACGAGCATCAGTTCTTATAAGATTAAATCCTGTATCATTTGTAACGTGTAATCCATCCTGAATGTGAACCTTAGATCTTGTCACAAGGTGTGTAGGACTATGCCAACCGATACTCGTAATAGAAACATCGTTTGATCTTTCTTCTTTAAGTCTATATAAGCCTTTAAGTAAATGTAAATGAACTTTAGCAAAGCCGGTAGTTGATCTTGGATCGTCACCAAGAGTCAAAATACGAATATCCTTCTTGTCAAAATCTCTGTCAACACCCTCAACAAACGATGCACAAATTTCCATTATTATATTCTCCTAAGATAATTAGCAACAAACTTCCCATTTCCTTGAGCAAAAACATTACAAAAAACTACATCTTCCTCATTAAGAAGATCTTCTGATACATCGTCTTTCATCTCTTTAGCTGTTCTAATTAAAGAGTCACCAAATAACGCAACCTCACATTGAGTCTCGTCATCACCTATAGTAAGAAACATCATAAGATTACCACCATTCTTCTTCTTAGACTTATGACATTTCTTAGTATAAACAATACCAACAAACACACACTCTGCCTTGCCTGTCATATAATAAAAATCTTTTATTCTATGACCATTTGCAAGATTTTGTATCTCATCACCAAATGCCAATCCAAAACTAGTCACAAAACAATACCCATTAATAGCTGACTCTCGAGCAAATATATCCTTTATTGATAATTGATTCTCTGGTGCTGGTTTTCTAAGTTGTGCCGATGCATCATCATCTTCAAAGGCCTCGGCAAACAAATCAACCTGAGCTTCGTGTGTTTTATTCTTTCTTGAAGATGCCAACAACTCATCAACATTTTCTAACAACACATCCCTTTGAATACCAAAACAATCTAATGCACCAGCCGTTATAAGACTAACTATAATCTTAGAATTTAAATCTGAATTCTTTCTAATAAAATCTTCAGGATCTTTATAAAGCCCATTGGCACTCATATCATATGTAATTGGAACATCTTTAATCATAGCTGTTCCAAACCTAATACCAAATGGTAAATAATTTGTAGGATTTTCATAAACATAACCTAAATAAGTATGATTGTGTTCAACCGATATAGACAAAGACTCAACAACAAATTTTGGCTTAGACTTATTAACACTAGGAGGAAGAACTGCTATGCCCATATGCCTACAGTCATCAACATATCGCCTAATAACTTTTGGTTCCTGGTGTGTCATAACACATGCCATAAATTGAACTGGATAATATGTCTTCAACCATGCACACATCCAACTCACTACGCTATATGAAAAAGCGTGAGATTTATTAAAGCTGTATCCTTGATGTTTCTCTATCTTTTCAAATACTTGTTCAGCACAACGTCTTGAATATCTATTCTTAACCGAACCCTCTATAAATCTGCCCTTTAATTCGGCCATGACTTTTTCTTTCTTTTTGCCAATGGCTCGTCGTGCTATGTCTGAATCAGCGAGTGAGAATCCAGCCATCACTCTGAACAATTCAATTGCCTGTTCTTGATACAGGATAACTCCCCATGTTCTTTTTAATACTGGCTCCAATCTAGGGTCATCATACTCTGGCTCACGAATACCAGCCTTACACTCAGCCATTATTGAAATATAATCTTTAGCACCAGGGCGAGCTGCAGCTGTAAGAACAACCAAATCTTCAAATTCAGTTATTCCTAACTGTTTCATATATCCCATCATACCTTCAAATTCAAACTGGAATACACCAATCGTATTTTGATCTTTAAATACAGTATCTATAATTTTTTGATCTTTATATCCAGACTCTCTTATCATCCGTCTAAAACTATAGTAATCCATATTTGCCATATCACATGTATCTTTTATAATATCTAGAGTCTCAAGACCAAGAAAATCCATCTTAAGAAGTCCTGCTTTTTCCACATCACCCATACCAACAGCTGTAAAGGTTAGTTGCCGTTCCCTATCAAAGAACAAAGGAACATACTCTCCAATAGGAAACTCGCCACCCGGGCCAATAACTATGCCTGCTGCGTGTTTACTCTTATGTCTTTTAACTCCCTCAAATTCTTGCGCGGCAACGAATACTAACGAAAGTTTTTCATCTTCTTTGCTCTCCTCGAAAGTTTTCTTAAACTTTGGAGATTCCTTCATTGCTGTCTCAAATGTAGTTTTCGGATCATCAGGAACAGACTTCGCTATTCCGTCTGTTATATTAAGATTAATACGAAGAACACGACAAAAATCTCTAATAGCACTCTTTACTTTAAGACCACCAAATGTTCCAATCAAAGCACAATTGGCATTCCCATATTTTTCAACAACATAATCTATAACTTCCCCCCGTCTTTCTTTTGATATATCTGTATCTATATCTGGAGGACTGCCAGCACGACCAGGATTAAGAAATCTTTCAAAAATTAATTCACTTTCAATAGGATCAAGATCTGTTATACCTAAACAAAAACATACCAAGCTACCAGCCGACGAGCCCCTCCCCGGACTTATGGGTATGTCTTGTGCTATAGACCATTTTATAAAATCAGCAACAATAATAAAATAAGATGCATAACCCATTCTAACAATACTCTCTAATTCATACTTGATTCTTTTAACATAAATATGATCTTTCCATTTCTCTTTAGGCAATACTTCTTTATACCCCAACCTTACAAGATAATATAAATATTCATCCTGTAACCTTGTATTATAATCTTCCAACGTTGCTGTCGTATGGTTGTTTTCTTCTAACCAATCTGCCGGAAGCGGGAAGGCCGGAAACAAACTGCGCTTAGGAGACAAATCTAAATTAACACGATCTGCTATCTCTAATGTAGACTCTACAGCTTCTGGAATGTCAGAAAAGAGTTTTTTCATTTCGTTTGCTGATTTTAAATAAAGAGCTTCTGGATAGGTTAAAGTATCACTTCCAAATGTTTTGCCCATCTGCACACATACCAGCATGTCATGTATAATATGATGTTCTTGTTTCAAAAAGTGAACATCATTTGTTGCCACTAATTTAGTCTTATGTTTTTCTGATAACGATACAATACCCTCCGACAATACTTTATCTTCTTCCAAACCAATACGCATCACCTCTAAATAAAACCTATCACCAAATATAGATTTAAAATATTCTACAGCAGTATCCGCACCATCCATATCTTTATTTAATATACACTGATTTATCCAACCCGACATACATCCAGACAAAACTATCAAACCGTCACTATGTTGTTTTAGTAATGCGAAATCAATACATGGTTTCTTATAAAAATGATATCTATATGATATAGCGTGAAGTCTCAAAAGATTGCGCCAACCATCTGTATTGGTTGCTATAAGAGTTATGTGTGTCCGTCTTTTCATACTCTCTTTTTCATTTACATCGCCAACAAGGTAAGCTTCCATACCAATAATAGGTTTAATACTTTTCTCCACTGCCGCACTATAGAAATCAAAACAACTACTAAGTGTTCCATGATCAGTCACAGCTACAGCGGGCATGTCATCCATCTCTACAATACGATCTATTAACTTGTCAGGCTTAATTCCTGAATCGAGAAAGCTACCATCGGTATGTAGATGGAGGTGAACAAACGACATTATTAATCCCTACCTTGTTATTAACACATCAACTTGTTTAAGAGTTATATCAACTATATTTTGTAAACTTTTGACATGATTCTGTGTAGCAAGCAGCGCACCAGCACTTCCTGTTCCTTCAGTGGGACGTACCCCACATTGCCAGAGTTTGTCCACAAGTTCTTGCGCAGCTTCTGGAGGAATAGTAATAGATTCAGGAGTGGAAGTAGACTCTGATATTTCATCAAATGTAATTTCTGCAGATAGTGTCCTGTCTCTATCTTTAATATAAAAGTAAAGATAGAGATCATCTCCTAATACAGATCTTTTCTCAACATGAACTCTAATATTATCAGTATCTATCATTTTTTCAATTTCCTTAATGCCCCAGAACTATTTTCATTACTTTACCCATAACCCAAGTAATCTTTATGGTATATGGTATGACATCTAGCAACGTTTGTGCTTGTTTAAATAATGGAACCAAACCTTCATTCGTTGTCCTGTATCTTCCTCCAAGAACCTTAACAACAAACTCACTATCCAATCTAACTAATACTTCATTACCATCTTTTATATCCCAATTCTCTTTTATGTGTTTTAATAAACATATAAATGTTGCTATTTCTGCCTGATTGTTTGTATGTATATTAGCTTTATGAACTATGTGTGTTTGTTTTCCTGGTACTATAAATTCTTCCGTCCCGTCCTCATTAAACCGAGTTTCTATCCATCGAAACGAACCATAACAAGGATATTCGCCACGAGAAGCTGCATGTCCGCCATCACAATAAAAGACTTTTCTAATCTCATTTTGATTATCTTTCAACATTCTAATCTAGTTTTCTCTAATTGCTTTATTGCAACTTCTACGTATTGTGAAGACTTCTCAATGCCAACAAAAGACCGACCTTCTAAAATTGCAGCAACTCCAACCGTCCCTGAGCCAGCAAACGGATCAAGTATTGTCTCAGCTAATGGAAAAAGCTTGATACACTTTCTTGGTAACTCAATTGGAAATCCGTGTTGGTGAGCTTTTTGTTTTGATCTTTGGACCGTATCGTATTTAATATACCATACATTTCCACCACATCTTAAATCAGAAGCAGCATATCTGCCAACGTTGGTTTTACATTTATAAGGAACACCTATCGCAAGCCTATCCATTATTGGAAAATTCTTTTTATAAAACATAAATACAAATTCAAACATATTGTTTAAATTATTTCCACGAAGCGGAGTAAAATGATTCTTAACCCAAATTATAGTATCGTGTAATACAAAACCTATATCTGTTAATATATCAACAACATCGTACGGTCTAGTCTTAAAGTCAGATAAATGCCCAAAGTTAATAAAACATACACCAGAATCATTTAATACTCTATGCACACTTTCAAACACACCTCGTATTAATTCATTAGTATAGCCATCAGCAGCTTTGTATGGAGGGGAAGTTATAACCAAATCAATACTATCTCGGTCTAACTTGTCCACTTCCTCAAGACTATCTCCACATATCATCTCAAACATCGTTTTCTTTCTTAATAGATTCTTTCTTTATAATTTTAGCAAGACATGATTCACAAATTAATTTGGTATATCCTCTTTTAAGAAGAAAAAGACAGCATAACTTATGTTGACCACAATCCTCACACTCTATATCAAAAAACCTTGAAACTTTTGAATACCCAATCTCATTAGCTTCTTCTAATCTTCTTAAAAGAATCATTCCGTCGGGGGCGCCTTTAAACATCATTCTCTCTATTTTTAAAAACTGAAGACCACGGGCATCACACCTAGGACACACGCAATCGTCCCTTACTTCTTCCACAGATCCAAAACGATTACAGGTAAAACAAAGATAAAAATATGTCATTCCCATGATATTCTCCTTATTTCTTTCTTTTTGGTTTCTTAACCTTTCTTATTATTACTTTTTCATTTGGGCTCTTAGTTTCTATAATAGCAGCTGCTAACATATCGTGGTCTTTGCCTTCTAATTTTTCAAGCATACCCTTTGCTGCGCTAACTGACATTGACAGTGTGTCAAACATTCCGTGAGCAACAGCAATCTTAACTGCCGTTGTCTTGTCTACATATGTAGAGTCTCTTCTTGTGATTGCTACTTCATTTTCTCCATCTTCTAATATAATACGCTTCTGTCCTTCAAAATCTTCTCCATTTTTTAATACAAGAGCTTGAAGTATATTATCAACTTTTGCACCTTCCTTCTCTGCTAATTTACAAACCATATTTACTTGTTTCTTATACTGTGCCAAAACATCAATATCAGAATCCTCATGCTTAAGAGAAACTCCTGGAACCCCAGTTATCATTGCCTTAATAAATGCAAGACACCTGTGTTTGCCTTGACATGTATAACAGAACTTATTAACTTTTGCATTGCTATCAAGAAACTGTTGAAGCTGTTGCTGCTTCTCAGTTTCTGTGTCTTGACTTTTTCCAATACCAATAGTTATATCATCAGCAAACTTCATCATAGACAACTTAAGTATACCAATAAACTCATAGAACTCTTCTATCTCGACTATAGTAAAATAATACGGTTTAAAGAACTCATTCTCGGTTTGATACATATAGGTACTAATCTCTGTTCCATCTGGGAACAAACTATAAGCAGCTATATTATAAATCTTCATCTGAGCTGCATACTCACCAACCATATACCCTGTTTTCCAATCTATGAGACAGATTCTCTTAGGGCCAGTGAATTTGTTATGTTCTGCCCTGTCAATGAATCCCTTAATCAGAACACCGTTAGGAAGGTAGCGCTCAAAATGAGCCTCTATCGCAGGTTGTCCATTAAGCATTGTTGCGATTTGAGCTTCTCGTGCTTCCTCTTGCCCATACCACCATTTTATTTGTTTGCGTCCACGAGTTATAAAACTTTGGTCACACAGCTTTGGATGATTTACAAGAGTTTTCTCAAAACGTGACAACACCTCGTCCAAGGTAAACGCCTCATAAATTCTACCATCGGCTATACGAACAGCATCACGACCAATTGTTTCAAAAAGAGAATGCTGAAAATTGCCAAATTCAGCTGGTAATCCAACACCAAGAGCAGAAATTCTTAAGTGCTCCTGATAAGTATAAAAATATCTAGAAGGACACTCAATATAAAGATTAATCTGCGATGCTGAAATATGCTCGCGAGGCGCAAAGTGAGACGTGTTAGTTAGAAGCTCTAGTTCAGGCATTATTCTGGCCTTCGTATTCCCTTCTGCAACATGTTCCCAGTTGCTGATGTTGCCGGATCGGAGAAATCCGTGTCTTCAAGACTTGATAGAACACTTTTAATAAAAGTATTAACTGAAGAATGCTCTGACGAGGTTATAACAGGCCTAAAACAATGCTCACATGCTTCGAATATGGCCCTCGAGATACAAGACGGAATTTTATCAAATCTTGTCATCTTCATTGGATGAAGCTCCAGAAGACCATTAATTATGATACCTGTTTGATTAAGCATCTTCTTCCCATGATACTCAGAAGCATCTGATTGTCTACAAATTGTATTTACAAATCGAGCATATGCAAACTTGGATACTGGAGGAGACTCAACACTATCATCATAAATACCATTTCTATAATTGTCTAGTGTTCCCTCAAGCTCTCTAATAAGAAGCTCCTGAATACACCTATTACAGCCAACAACGCAGATATGAACAAATGGAACATTTGAAAACTTCTGATTATTTTCGCCTGGTAATATTACTTCATTAAATACAGGCTTATGTAAGACAAACCGAGCCTCAACAAGCAAGTCCTTATCTTCACGCGACGAACAACTGGGACACTGAAATCCTTGTTCTACTACTATTGAATTCGGCATCACTCTACTCCTTCAAATAAATTTGTTTCGCAACGTAACGCATCATCCATAAACGCTTTGGCTAACGCTATAGCGTCAGAAATATGTGAATATTGTTCATACTCAGTTTTCGTTCTGGCGTTTGATTTTGTGGGCAAATCAAGACCAAATAAAAGATTAACACGATCGGTCACTAAGTCTTTACCTCGGCCAGCTCCAACTGCGCTTTTGGCCTCGGCAGCTGTGTATTCGTATATACTACAATTATAGCCACAAATGGTACGAATAGCAAGAGCTAAAACCGTTTGAAATTTCAACATAGCTTTTAAAACATTATATTCTTGAAAATAAACCGACTCAATTACGGCAAAGAAAAGTGGTTCTTTTTCTTCAGTTATGTACTCTCTTTGCCGCAGCTGAAGAATAAATAACTTTTTCATTACATCTATTTTCTCTTCATACTCAACAATAGAACTACTACACTCAGGCCAAGACTTATTTTTTCCTTTTGTTATAACTTTTATTAAACATATCTTATCAATTTCATCTCCGTGTGCTGGAATAACTTCTATTCCCCTATGAGAGTGTGGATCAAAGTAAAGACCACAAAACCCTGTCCAAGTAGGAGCTTGATCAATTCCCAATACAAAAATCGACTTATCACCTACAACCGGGAGCACTCTTTTTAAGCTAGATACTACTGATTTCTTAGCTCGTACTCGTCTCGGTGATCTTTTGCCTTTTGCTTTTGCAAACCAATTGCCATTACTCATCTGGATTCTTTCCAGCGCCTACGGTTGGAATTCTCCCAACTTTCGCAGTACCTTTTAGTTCGTTCATATCAAACGGAGCTCGTTTAACAGTATCAAAAGCTTCCGCATCAGTAAAATTTACAGTTAATGTAAATTCATACTTATGCCCATCGACTGTTACTTCAGAAGCCATTACATTGTTAGAAGAAACATAAAGATGTTCTGGCTTACTCTGTTGAATCTTATATGATCCTGTATTAATTTTCCTTAAGAGATCCCAAGCAGCCTTTGGCGCTAACTCAGCAAATGTAAACTTCTCGCTATCAATATCAATAGCTTGCTCATCCCTAATCTTGTCTGAACAACTTTCAAAATCATAACAAACTATATTTATATGAAGCGTATGCTCAGGAGATCCTTGCCCATCTTGATTTTGCATAAGACCACAAGCAAATCGAGTAAATACAAACTGTTTCCTAATTGACGGATCTTCAAAACTAAGTATCTCGTCACGAATCAACATAAAATCTGGCAAGGCATATGATCCAGCTATAAACTTTGCCCCGTCTATGCACGTTCCTTCTGTTTCGTCGGCCATTGGTGTTTCCTCCAGCGCTGAGAAAGTCTCTCTGTCTCAGCTCGAATTGATATTTCTGAATCAGGATCAAAAGAATACTTCGCGCCTGACTTTGGAAAACGATAATAAGTGCATTTTGAGTTAGGATGTGCTTCTTTTATGACATATAAAACTAATGCCATAGTTTGAGCAAATCCATTTTCGTGTTCAGCTACAGGCATGAGTTAATGCAGCCTCCATTATTAGTTTTATATTTCTTGGACAATAAAACTCCAACTGTTTTTGTGCATATTCAACTTGAGCTGCATGCGATTCATTACAGTGATACAAATTCTGAAATGCACTTATAGCTTTGTTCTGCTCACATGGACGGAAGGCAAGGTTGGGCCATATTCTTCTATGTGTTTCATTCGCATCTGTTGCTATAACAGGAACACCCATTGCAGCTCCATACATAGAAGCTCTTGACTGACACTGGAAATCATTCAAATTTATTATTACAAAATGTGTAGGACACTCAAGATAAAAATCACTACTGTTTGGTTTGACTTTTACATTATTTATACCAATACACCTTAAGGTATTTTCAAGATCTTCAGGTGTAAAAGATCCATAACTTCTGAGCTCATTTATATTTACCCATGTTGTACCCAGTAAATGTGGATATAACTTTGTAATACCCTTCCATAAAGCAAATGTATACAAGTCACAACGTTTTGCCTCATATCCAGTATAGAGATCACTGTGCATAGATAATGCAACCTTGCCTCTACTTGTTTGTCCAAAATTATGTTTAGCTTTCTTTCTATAAAACTCAGCGTTGATGGGTACTGGAATATGGTACACATTCTCACTATCAAGTAAATTCTTAAAGAAAAATATCTCATCAATGTTCATCACGCCAACCAAATCACAACACTTAATAGCATCTATATATACCTTTAATCTAGAAGCGTCTAGGCTCCTAACGATTCTACTTAAAGCTCCAACCATACACAAAACTTTAACATTAGGACAGTGTTTTTTAAACTCCCTAATATCATTTTGCCACCTATGTTTCCATCCCAACTCAACTATTACAAGCCCAATGTCATTATTTTTAATCCAATTAACATTATCCAAAAGAGAAGTATCGCTTATCATCCATCCTTGATCCCACAATTTAGCCAATGCTGCGACATCGTTTGTAATAATCGGATCAAGTATAATTGGATACGACAAATCTCCTTTTGAACCACAGAACAAAACGTTCATCAAACTCTCCTTTTGCAAATAAATAATAATTCTTCACTAGTACGTTCCTTCTTACCAACAACATTAGATACTTCGCCAACAGTCATGTCCCCCATACTCTCTTGTTTAGATCCAGTACCAACTGTTCTATATGCATAGTCATAATCTATGCGCTCAACTGTAGTATCGAATCCAAACTTTTCATCCACAAATTTAATAAAATCTTTCTCTGTAGTCCATGAAGAGTCCTTATTAAAACTAAAAACAAGAATACCTATCTCATTCTTAATTAACTCACGAAGCATACGTTCAAGGCTTGTTTTAAACTTCAACGAATCCGTTGTATTAAATCGCCAAGCTGATTTTATTATATGTGGAAGCTTCTCTACGTCACTTATTATGGTATCTTTATATTCAAAACAATCTAAAATAATATCCATTGTTATAGGTATGTCATCTTCTGCCAACCCTTCACAAATCTTATGCATTACGCTAGAAAGTTGAACACATAAAAATGAAATACATTCCATAATAGAATATATCTTATGATAATTTGAACTAGCTCCACCATAAGGAGGATCAATATAAGCAAACATCGGCTCAGTCGATAACCACTGATCACCTGATACAAAATCAATCGCACAACCTTGACTACATATCACAGGAACAGCACGATGACTACATGGAGTTCCATATGGTTTATTAATAATATTGTTTGTAAGTACACAAGAAATCTCAAATGCTTCTTTGGCAGTAAAGTGAAGCCATATATATTCTTTCATCAAAGAATACACAACATCAAATATTGGATTACTTGAAGTATATATAGTTTCATACGAAACTTCTTTTTCATCATCTTCTATATCTGCAAAAAGATCTTCCGCAATAGACGCTTCTTTGTATTGCTCTATAGATTTGTATAAATATGTTTCTAACTCTACACCATGTGGAAGTTTAAATTCTGAATCAGGAATTGCAGGATTACCATTATCAAAGATAGCAAGGTGATTAAAATGAGATGAATACATTAAGTCGTTTATCCACCCCTTTAGTCCTAACTTTGCAAAATAATATGACACTATTCCCGAACCTGCAAACACATCAATAAAGCTTGTACATTGTGGAATAACGCCATGTTTAATAAGCATATCGCCCATCCAAGGAAGTATCTTTCTTTTACTTCCAACATAATTAGATGGAAAATGCTCTATAGAAGTATCTGCCTGTAATTTATCCATTCAAATCTACTCCCATTGTTTTTGTAATTTCATACACTCTTTCCATAGTTTCTGCTATAATAAGTTCTCTATGACGAGCATCTTTTAGCATATCTATTGCTCTCATTATCAATAAATCTTGCTGCATTTGTTCTGCCTGTTTTGCTACATGTGTTGTATCTCTCATTACTTCCAATGGATAATCATCTTCTTTTATTTCATTAATTAATACTTTATATGCAGCATCTGATATTAATAAATCTGAATACATATTTGCAATAAACTGGTCAGTATTCCTATCAAAAAGTTCAGCATCACAAATATGTTCCAAGTGTAACTTTTGTTTTAAAAAATCTAACCAAAATAGATATACTTGACCCTCCGTAATACAAATTATGGTCTTGGTTTTCTTACTAACTAATACTATTTCAAATCTACATGGCAATTTACCTTCAGTCTCAATTGATGAAACTCTAGTATCACTCATCAATACACTTGCCAACCTGCCATAAGCATCATTAGGAAACTTGCGTTTGACACGAGACATGCATAACCCCTTCTGCTAAAAGTTTTTTAGCAACAGCGTGAGAAAATCCATTTGAACTAGAGACTAATTGAAATATATTCTGAAATATATCAAAATCTGACATGTCCTCTCTTCTAAACAAAATATAATATTCAGCTGTTAAGTATTGCATAGCGCCATTACCAAACACAAAATCAATACATGTACCAGTTTTTAATCTAATACAAATAACAAATTCATGACTAAACTTTATAAACCTTCCCTCTGTATTAAAAAATTCATCTCTATTATTGATGCATCTTTCAATAAACCTCAATGACTCGCACTGATAAACTGTTCCAACAGCATCTCTATATCTTAATGCAGCAACTTCATATATAGATAAATATACTTTACATAAATGTGATATCTTACTTTCATCAATATTCTCTGTAGACTCTGCCTTTACTATAAGATCACGAAACTTCTCCAACATACCAGCATCGTCAGACTCCACTATGTCTCTTATATCAAAGTAGTTTTCCTCAACCATCTTGTCTAAATCTATGAGTACACTACTCATCTTTCATCCTCACATCTTCAGCTGGAATTTCCAATGAAACATAACGTCCAAGCACTAATATACTAAGCGTCACCGTGCCTCTATTTTTATTGATCTTTAAAACCTTACACTCCACATCCTTAAAGGCACCTGAAATAACAACACAAGCCTGATCAACAGAAACATTAATTGTAGTTTTTTCTACTTTATCTTCACCACGCCTAATTCTCAATGCAACCAAATACGCTTCATCTATTTGACTGTCCGGGACAGGCGAATTTAAAAAAAATGTAGTTATACCCTTTTCTCTCATTACTAATTTGTCTGCAAAAACTTTCACATCATTCTCTTCAATAAATACGAACATATAACCATCAAAAAGCTGTCCACCTTTACTCCCTCTTTTATTCCACTTCATACTAACGTCCACTGGCTTATCTTCTAAGCCGTAATGGGGATTAAATATGCACACTTCTACAACCATCTCAAAAGCAACATTATCAATTGCTTCTACAATAGCCTTCTCACTTGATGAGAAGATCTGCATAGCATACCAACGTTCCATATCTAACTCCTCTATTCAAATAAGTCTCTAATATTAATAGTCGATGGATCTTGGTTAACAGAGACTCGCTCTTGAAACTCAAATGGATCATCAACAATTCGATACCTTGATACTGAAAAACGGTGAGAATAATGCCCAGAATCAGTTTTATATCCAGCAAATCTTGAAGCAACTACTACTATAAAAGTTCCATTAATATTAAGTACACTATCTCTTGCTTTGATTCTTGGATAAAGTGATTCTGCGCCTTCTCCCCATATTGTAACACGATTACTATAAGATTTAGTTCCAGATCTATACTTTTTAAATGGAAGAGTACTAGATATAGTTAAGTTAAGTGCTGCTAAATTACTTTCTGTATAATCTAACTTAACAGATGTAACTTCTCCAAATATTATAGCGAACAACATGCCGTCTGGATGTCGCTCTTTTGGGGCATCGTCTTTGTTTTCTATAGGCTCGTATGTAATTTCGTCACCCATTTGTATATTCTCTCTCCAGTAATTTTGCAGTTGCTCTTAGTCTAAAGATTTCAGACATACTTAAACTAGCTGGATCTTGTTCCTCTTGTAGCTGCGGTCTATAAATATTAAAAAGGCTATGACACTCGCGAACTATATTCTTAAGACCACGAATGCCAGCCTCGTCTTCATCGTACCATATATATACGTCAAAGATCCCTTGACATAATAAATGAACCTGTTCATCTGACAATGAAGAACCAAAAGAGCAAGTGGCAGCACGTACGCCGCACTGCCAAAGCATCATTACATCTGTAATTCCTTCGCATAGATGAATCTCTCCAATTATTTGAGCATATCTTATAACATCATCAAAATGATATAGAAAACGAGTCTTTATAAAATCAGCATAATTATCATATTTTTTATCCCTCGGCCAAAAATCATCTGGAAAACTTTTTTGTTTTCCCTTGCCACTTATTGCTCGTCCCTGAATCCCAACATATTTTCCTTTATGCCGAATAGGAAAAGTTATACGCTCTTCATTTTTAACCTTGAGTTCTGCCTTCCATCCGTAGCAATGGCCCACCTCGAATTCGTTTAGGGTGTCGTTTGTAAAACCTCGCTGAATCATATGATGGGAACGTTGCTTAATGAACTTGCGAACTATCCGAGGATCTATTTCTAAATCAACACCAGTCTTTTTATATTGACCTTTACCAAGCGTCGTTGAAGCCCATGATGTATTAGCTCCAGTATCTTTAACTTCTTGATTACTGCCATCTATAAAGTCTAATTGGACGCCTCCCATGCCAGCCAGGTATGTTGCAGCATCTATAAATTTTACCTTACGTGAGAACTGGACTAAGCTAAATAAATCTTGACGCTTCCCTTGTTCACAGTGACGTGTAAAACAAGTCCAATTGTTATCTGGGAATAATGCAAATGCAGTCGGATTATCTCCACCATGAATTGGACATGTCGAGCGATATGTGTTCCCTGATACTGTGGTTATATTAGAGGCACCTAATGCTTCAAGAAGATTCTCCCGATCCACCCTCTCTTGAATCAGTACCTTCATTTTCTCGCTCAGTATCTTTGCCATTCTCTTGTCCATAACTTAGAATAGAGGTGTATGTTTGTAGTGCCGCAATAATGTCAGATGCAATAATCATCTTAGCATAACCAAACTTAAAATCAGAACCTATCGTTTCAAGCTGTTGCGATACCAATCCCGAGTTCCATGGACGAGAGACCAAAATAATATAATGAACAAATTCACTCATGCTTGCAATTGTAGCCAAATATTCACTAGGAGTAATAACAACATAGTGTCCATCAGAAAATATTTGATCAGACAGTTTTTGGAGTGGATACTCTGATATAATTGGAAGACAAACATGATGCTGAGGATATAATCCAACATTTTCTAAAGAATCTTTTATCTCTCTAATATACACATTATCTTTGTTGTCTTTAACAAGCTCTTCTTCGGGATGTCTAAATAATACATCCCACTCGTTAGAGTACCCCATCATAATCTGAACAAAATCTGATAGAAATCCAGCTTTCTTTATAATCTTTATAATTTCTGATTTTGCATGTACAACATACTCTTCTGAAATTTTAGTTCCAGAATTATATGCAGTCTCTCCGTTTTCAACCAGAGAAAATGGAAAATTATATATTACATTCTGTCCCATTATTCTTGATTGACAATCAAACACTACGGCTTGTGTCAAACAGTTACCAATATCATCTATGTCAACGAACAGTCTCATTAGTAATTAAACTCCTCTCTAATTTAAAACTCAAAAGACGAATAGCTTTAAGCAAAGCCTTCTTTGTATTAAGTTCTTTTGACTGCCCTCTAGCTGTTGCTTTAACAAAAATACCTTTGGCACGAATATTCGCAGCAACAACAGAGCACTCTTTGTCCTCAGTCAAACAAAGCTCAGTATTCTCAAACATCTCATTAAACTGATCTTGGACTTCTCTTATCATTGTCGAGAGTAAGCTCCTCCTGTAAAGTTTTCCTAAGAGCTTCAATAGTATCCCGTTGTTCATTATTACAACCACCTCCATCTTCTGTCTCTTTCTTTAATAGCTTAACAAGATTAACCAATTGAGTACCTACTACTTTCAAAGCATCAATATAGGTATTAAATGTATAAGTTGTATCATTATCTTCCATTCCTGCAAACTTCTCACTTTCAAGAACATCTTGTGGTTTTGCATTGCCACCCATAACAGCGATATGGGCACGATAGTAATCAATCAAAATCTGAATATCAGGCGGAAGTGTTTGGGTAATTAATCCTCCAGCACTCAACTCTCCAACAGCCCGCCAAGCATGATATCCCTGATAAAAAAGTCTCCAATGTCTTTTGTAATGCCCAGCATCGAGATGCTGTAGATATTGTATAAACTTTGGAGCATGCTGTGGATCATCTCTAATTAACTGATATCTCAGTGTAATGCCAGTTAGCTCTCGTAATTTTATCAAAGGATTTTCAGGCCCATTCATATGAATCAAAATCTCATCACGAACTGACTTTGGTATGGTCGCTTCCATTTCGTCACCAACAATATTCCCTATTGGAATACATGAAGATTCACATTCTAAACACTCATCCAAAAACGTTATCGGATGGAAGGGACAGTGAGATCTGAAAACATATTGTTTATGTGCCAACTTTCCTGCTAACGATTGCGACTCTGGTATCGCTGGTTCTGAAACTCTTTGTTCTGATCCTAATTGAACTACTTGGGGAACTCTTCTCGGTTCTTCCTTCTCGTCAGTCATCATCATCTCCTGGCATAAGGTATGCAAACGGATTTTCTTCTAAATCTTCTGTCTTTGCCAAATCTGTACCAACAATACTCTCATCATCCAATGGCATAAGATTTGCAAAAGGATTATCTGAATCATCTTTAACGATTTCAGGCTCAGATTCAGGTTTTTGATACTCATCATATATAACTGAATTAAATCCAGTACCATTAATACACTGAGTCTTCTTATCTTTTATATACACTTGTGCTCTTTCTAAATTAATTGTCCCCATCTGTTCTTGAGGAACATCCGGTACAAATTCAGTATTAACATGAAAAAATGATTTAATTATAATTGGAATTTCTTCTTCTATTCTTGCCATAATTTCAACTTCATCATAACCCAATACTTCGGATATATCTCTAACATATATATACAAAAGTTTCTTTAGTCTCTCTTTTTCAAGTAATATAGTCTCTCCAGCAGAATACATCTGCTTAGTTATTCTCTTCAATTGAGCAGATAGCCCCTCATCAAACTCTGGAATCATTTCTCTTCTAATTTGTCTAGCTTTTGCTATAAGTTTATACTCAAACTCATTGATGCTTTTTTTGAAAAGATTAGCTGCTATACATTCTCCATTCTTATAATGACTACACTCAACATCAGTAATATCTGTTACTCTAACAACTCCAACAAATCCTCGAAAACATACAAAGTCCATTACAGAACACTCTCCCTTACTAAAAAACTCTCTGTGTTCTGAATTTTTTGGCGAGTAACTTCTAGCAAACCAAAGCTTGCAGACTTTATCATCGGATTTGGCCATTATCATCTCCTAATTGATGTTATAGCAAATAGAACCTATTTTGTCAAGAGTTTTTTATATAACTATATCCATAGGCTTTAGTTCTTCAAACCTAGTAAATTTTTTCCTGTGTAGATACGAAATACCACCTTGCCACGGATGACAATCACCACCGCGCTGAGCAAATACATTTATCACAACATTTCCTGAACCGGCACCATCACGCAGAATTTCTTCCTGGGTTTTCAACCTAATATAATAACAAGAATTGGCTAACCGAAGAACTCTGTCTGAATCAGCAAGTACTGTTGCAGGATCTATATTACCACTCGCCAACTCTTTATCAATACCAGCTCTTGATAACTGCATATTCGCAACAATTGGGATATCTAATTCTCTTGCTACAGCCTTTAGTGCGAAAGCCAACCAGCCAATTCGTTGATGTTCTTTCTCCATACCTGGTTTTATAACATCAGTTGTATCTTTAATCTGATCAAAGAAGCCAACCTCA
>Ga0307380_10002891_pt1 | contig 24109 bp, 32 predicted proteins | sample UN3MG_FD_202239 | JGI IMG/M metagenome (GOLD analysis project Ga0307380, IMG submission 202239) | Soil microbial communities from Risofladan, Vaasa, Finland - UN-3 | ecosystem: Environmental > Terrestrial > Soil > Coastal area > Acid sulfate soil | place: Finland: Risofladan, Vaasa | collected... | reverse complement strand
GTGTGGAAATACAACAGACTGCACCACTCCCTGGAATCCAGCCATTGTCGCACGTCCAGCAGCCTTGGCCCCAGATACCCACCAACTATCCCCACCTGTCTCGTCTGCGAGCATGGCGTTAAGAGTGTCGAACGGATCTTCCGGACCAACCTCCTCAACGAACTTCATGCCTGCTTGTTCCTCGTTGAACCCTATAGGCACATAGCCGTAGTCCTCCAAGTCCTGGGCCACCAGCCCAGACTTCATGTGCTCGCTGACAGCAGCCTCTGGATCTGCTTCCAAGCCCATCGCGCCTAATTCAAGGTCACTGAGCCCGGCTTGCAACTGCGCGGTTTGAGGGTCCATACCGGAATCTATATAATCATCGTATGCGGATTTCCTACTATAGAGGTCGCTCATAGTAAGGCACTACTCCAGTACATTTTCGTCTGCCACTACATCGGAACGTCCTGGTGCGGCTGCACCATACTCGGTGTAATCTTCTTTGTTAGTTGCAATAAGGGCAGCAGCTTGCTCATATATTTGAGCTTCTGATAGCCCAGAAGCAGTCGTCTTTGCCCTGATTCTATCTATGGCCTTATTCCGAATTGCTTTATAGCCATCAGTTCCTGGCGCGAATCCGGTGTTATTGATAATCGATGCGCGAAGGGAGTCGAGTCTGCCACCTGCAATACTTTTGTTAGCCTCCATAGTAAGAGCCCTAGAGTCTCGCATTAGTTCATTAGTTGTGTCCACGGCCCAAGTTGCTGGCAGCTCAGGCAGAGTTAGCCCTTTCAACATAATGTTCTTTTCGGCCATTACAGCTAATTGTGTGGCATATACATCAGAACGCAGCTTTACCTCGGCTTGAGATGTTCCAGCAAATCCCCACGATTCGGCCATTTCTTGCGCGATAGCTTTTTGTTCTGGATCATCCATAAATCCTATGGCTTCCGTAATAGTTGGAGATGCCAATACATCATAAGTCCCATCTGTATTAGTTTTCGCTATAGTCTTTGCTACAAAAACTTCATTCAGGGCCATTTGTGCGGCCCGATCTTTGTTAGTAAGTTCTTGTGGCGACAATAAAGCTTTCAGATTTCCTAGAACCTGTATGGGGTCTGCTCCCCCAGCGTACGCTATTTGAGCATCAATTTGGCTACCACCAGTTACTTTGGTTGCTACTGTGCCAAGGATTTCCGACAGCGTAACACTGCCCTTTCCAACCATCTCAATCATGTGGTTGATTTCCTCGTTTGTTAGGTTGGCTCCGGGTATCCTGGTTTTGATTAACAGCTTAGTAAGCTCGGTTGCAGTCTCTTCATTATCTGCTTCGGCCAAAGCCTTTTCGATTATAGCGGCGTAGTTTTCTAATTTCTCCTGGCTTTTTCTACTAGCATCCAGCCTATCCCAAGCAAATTCATCCGGGAAGTTAAGAAGATTTGACAGCTGTGCGTTGGTAGCCCCATCTTGCAAGAGGTGTGCAGCTATATATAGTTGTGGATTATTGCCAAATAAATCCCGCCTACTTTTTAATTCCACTAACTCATTATCAATTTCCTTCTGCTTGGCATCCATCAAGGTTTTGGTGGCAGATCCGACAGCCTGTGACTTTGCGCCCTTGGACGCAGCCATCTCCCCCGGAGACTCCAGCAGGTCCAGCCCAGTGATTAATCCCGCCGCCTCTGGAGATCCAGCAGCCAGCGCAGCAGCACTGAGGCCAAGTTTCATCAGAGACCTCGGGTCTGTCAAAGTCTGCAGAAAGCTCTTCTCGTCCAGCCCCCGCGCAGCATCAAGTTGAGCCTGAGCCATATCTACTGGCGTGCTGTCTTTATCACTGTACTTCTTCTGGCGCTCTTTGATTAGGTCTTTAGCCATTACTGCCACCACCCGGCCTTGGAATTAGATTTGCGAGGCCAGCAAGCTCACCCATTGTGAATCCAGAAGTCTCTTCCGTGCCCGTCCCACTGGCAGTCCCAGTGGTGTTGGTATTGGACAGGCGAGTGCGCAAGAAAGCATCAAGCAGTGGATTGGCAAAGGAGCTGAACATTCCGCTGGCCACGCCCTGTCCCTGCAACCGAGTCTGCGCCAATTGGAAAGGCAGATTCAACTGTGCGCTGGCCACGCCGCCAGCTCGCCTGCCCTCAATGTCCGCCAAGGTGTTCCGAAACTCACTCCCCCTACGGCCTACCTCAGTATTCTCGATTGAGGAATCCTGGATGCCACGCTTGGCCAAGTAGTCCTGGTTTTTCAGCATGATATCCTTGAAGTCTGACTCTGCACCACGCCGCTCCTGCTGCGCTTGCTGCCCGAAAGCCTCTTGAATATACTGCATAGCTTCCGGCGGGATATCAAATATATTCCCTGCTGTGATGTTGGAGATGTCTCCAAACTGACCGGCAGTCTGCCCAGCCAACCCCGACAACAGTTCCTGCAGGCGCTGCTCCTGGGAGGAGACTGCTCCGGTTCGGGTGCTGCCCGTACTCTGTTGCGTCTGGGTGCTCTCCGTTTTCTTAGTTCCCATCTTTGTACCTTTCAGAGTACGATAACTGACTGGGCGTATGGACCATCCAATGCTCCCAGCTTGCTGTCAATTCTAAGCGCCTCCCGGTTATCATAATGCACACAAGACCTTATTTGCTTGACGCCCATCTTCTTTAACACATAACATCCTCTGATGATTAATCGTGCGCCCAAACCAGATCCCATGTATTTCGGGGTCACCGCCAAGTAATCCGCGAAGGCTATGTTGCCCGACCGCGCTGCCCACACGACCCCCTGTACTCCCTCGTCATTCTCCGCCAGAAGAACGATCCCGCCTATCTCTGTAAAATCCACCTGATGATAATATCCAGTAGATGCTACGCAAGCGGAACACGCCTCCAAATCTTCCGGCTTTGCGATTCTGTATTGCATTACAGTATATATGTATGATTCCCAGATGCCTGTACTGGGGACGCATAAGCTGTGATGGACGACGCAGCATAGTCGTTAGTGCTGTCAACATACAGCAAGTTACTGTAGCCGTAGGACACTAAAAACTCTCCACTGCCAATATTGACTATATTTAGATCATAAGCATAGACAGTACCAACAACCGTTGTGTATGTCTGAAGTGTAACTGCTCCAACAACCAAAGATGTTGAGGTACTTGCAGCTTTGGCGTGAATTCGTAAAGACACGGAGTCCCCTACAGCGGGCAGCTTCGGAAGGTCTATCGTTGCTTCTGCAACATATTCGACCCGTGGTGTGGTTTCAGATAATTTTGTTCTCATTAAAATCCCCAGTTCAAGCCGACCACATCTGGGTCAGTTGCAGTTACTGTCACGCCTGCTATGCAGGTATTACCCACGAAGGTCGAAATCCAGGCGGCATCAATCTCTACGGCAGCCTCGAAGATATTGCTATTGATTGTGTTAGCAGTGCCGGAGACCCTGGTGACTGCACCCCGGAAACTGTTGCCGCAGAACATGCTTGCAGTAGTGTCAATCTCTAAGGTGCTATTAAATGTATTCCCCGTAATTGTACTGCGCTGTACTGCAATAGTAGCTGGATCTAAGATAGTATTCCCAGTAATAGCACTATTGATATAAGATCCCAGTTCCATACAATTTCCAGCCGTCACGTCCATGACGTTACCCGTTATGGATAACTGTCCGAAACTAGAGCTAGTCGTAGAGCGGTCACTGTAGATACAGGGCGCATCCCCACCAGAGAAGGAGTTATTTGATATTACTACTTCATGACAGGCTGTGTCAGCGTCTCCACCAAGTTCAATATTGTTCCCATCCACAGAATCAAAGGTGTTGCCGTCGACAACCGAATTCACTAGGTTGAGTGCTAAGATAGCTTGCTCACTACAGAAGGCAAAGAAATTGTTAATGACGCGGGCATTCGCCGTCTGCTCTCCGCTACCACTAAACGAGATGCCTGGGCCAAGGATAGCCGAGAATGTGTTGTTATCAAATGCAGCGCCTTGGTTATCGTTCACAACTATACATGGGATGAGCGTTGTACCGCCAGTGATCTGCACGCCAGTCATGCGAAAATTGCTGCCCGTGCATTTTATTCCATACAGTGTAGCTGTCCCGCTGATTGTCAAGATACTTCTACCGGAAGATCCAAGAATGCTTACATTGTTGGCAGTGATTAGCTCATTAGAAGCAACTGGGACACTCTCAGGATCAATGACAATCGTTCCGCCACCAGCAGAGTTGACCTCGGCAATTGCTTCCTGGAGAGTGAACGAATCATTGACATGATACTGCTCAAAGAATCCAGCAATATTAGTAATGCTGTACCCATTCATGTCAATGTCGCCCTGCGCTACCAGGGGCCAGACAAGACTGGATGCAGCGATATTGCCACCAGCTATTTCAGCGCTTACTGATTCTCCAATAGAATTAAAGTCCTCGGCAGCGGGCACTTCATCGTCTACAAAGACATGAATATTAAGTAATGGCATCTCTAATCCTTTTCGTGTCCGTCAACATGGAAATCAAGTTCCCAGCGACTAAACTTAATCCACGGCGCATTCGTTAAAATTTCGTACTTTATGGACAGACTGCGTTTATCTATAGGGAACTCCAACACCATTGGCTGTAAGTCCGATTTTATGTGGCTTTGATCAACTGTATAAGTATCACCAATCAATGGATGATCTGGTAAACATAACTTTTTTGTTATGGTTTCCCAATCTCGATCTTCTGCTTTCCACCTGAAAGTTACATCCCAGTTGCCTGTTGGCACAATTTTCAACCGAAAGTTTTTCCATGATTTTTTCATGGAGTCTAGTTTGGGATCTATGCTGCGGCCAGTTATAATTGGTGAAGAGATTTTAATCGTGTCTGTGTTAGAAACATGTGAAGTCATGAATTTAACGCGGCCATCGTATGTGCCAATAGCTACCATATCTTGTGTTGGCCTTGTCAGGGTCACTACGCGCATTGATGCACATTCTTCTCGCCAAGGCCCCGACCATTTGTTGGACTCAATGTTTAGCGCGTAGATAACTCCAGGACTTTCTTCCCCAGCTTCTTCTGAGTGGAATAATACTGTGTTCCATTTTGGAAAATACACCATTTTGCTGTCGTATAGTTTTTCTGGAGTCAGCATACGGCCAGATGCGTGGCCCGTATCGAATAGTTCTCTAGCCAAAGTTGAGACTCTCTGACCCTGGATATCTCCGTACTTGTCAGTTGTCTGTGCTGAAGATATACCGTCTTTGCTTAATAGCCAGTAATCATTGTAAACATCCACGCCACACTGAGCGCCATCAGCACTGATTGCTGCAGTTAATCTCCGCCGCTCAAAGTCGCGAGGAGACATCCCGGTCACTAGCCAGACAACATCGGTGGATACCATGAGCATTCCGAAGAAATCTCCGGATAAAAAGCGCACTCTTGTTTTGTCATCACCTGGAAATTCGATAAAGCCAGCATCGTCCTCGGCATCTTCTGTTGCCTTAATATTTGGGTCGTCGGGATTCCACCACAAGTTTGGTTGCCGGTCCCCGGAATAATAAGCGCGTAGTTTGTGATTAACATCTCCAGCCCCCCAAAGACGGTTGGCATATTCTGTGGTAAATCGTATGTCTGGAGCTTGGTCTAACTTTTCTATTACTCCACCATCATATTTATAGACTTCTGTTTTACGGCTATTGTCCGCGTAATTGCAGATAATTGTGCTGCCCCGAAACTTGGAGAACCGGGTCTTCTCCCTAGATAGTGGCGCTATCGGAGTCCAAACACCACGCAGAGCATAATCAATCCAGAGGTACTTCTTGCCCGCTGCCAGTAAACTGAACGTATCATTAGCGGAAGCGGCCTTGGGCTCGCGCACAGTCTGGAGGTCTGTAATTGCTGGAGAGTAATATGGCTTGCTGTCTTCGCTTATGTAGTAACTATCCCGCAGAATAAAAGAGGAGAGTAAAATCGAATAAGGCGTTAGTTCTAAGGTGTCATCACTTTTTGCAGTAACTTCTACAAAGAAGTCTGCCGTGTCCGCAACGTAAGCCCACAAGCCCTCATCAATCAGCACGCCGTCTATAGATACTCTATAAGCTATGCCCCCAGCAGAACTGATATCAATGCGATGTGGAAGTCCATCTATAGCTATGTCTGTACCTGAAAGAGAAAGATAGGTGCCAACCCCAGTCTTTAGTGCTATCCCGGCAGATGTGATTGCTATCTCTTTTTGCTGGTCCGCTTTCACCGCAAACTTTATTGTGGCGAATTCTGCGGTTTCTAAAAACTTGGCCTGTAGTACGAAAGATAGAAAAATACTGCCATCAAAACCAACATCATCATTAAACGTCTCATTGCCTACATACCCTCTTCTAGTAGTAGAAGATCCAGTTTCTCCTGACGCGGCCTGCCATCCAGATAAAACCAGCGTCCCATTATCAAAGATCATAGACGTTGAATTGCCTACGGTTTCTACTTCATCCCAGTAAGTGCTGTTTATAATAAGCGCCTTGGAGATGTGCTCGCCATTGTTGGCAACCGCCGCAGTAGGTTCGATAATCTGGGTTCCCCACTGCACGAAAGATGGGCGGCGAATCAGCGTTTTATTCTCGCTGTTAAAGGCACCCTCCATTTCCCAGAGTTGAGTTTCGTCCACCATATCTCGCGAAGCAGACAAGTCCAACCCAGATGTAAAAGGAGTCCCAGTTATACTAAGTCGTGATTCTCTGAGCTGTGCCATTACCGTCTCCTGAACGCGCCGTGAAGCGCACCCTGGGTTCTGATGCGCATGCGGTCCCGAGAGTTGTTGGGGTTGGCCCCGACTCTCAGAGCGTTCTGCAGCTTATCCGTAGAGGTTTGCACTGCGTTAGCGGAGTTCTCTACGTCACGCTGTAACATTGCGATACAACTATCCGCGATGTATAGGATGTATTTAACCGGGTATAAAATAGGATCAGTGCTAGTGGTTAGAGTAGGATGCTTCATTTGATATTCATACGAGATAGTACAGTTCTTGTCAAAAATACGGTCGAAATGTACGAGCGGGTAGCCAGCAGAATCAAGCCCGTGAATTGTGAAATACCGCGCCTCTTCCTGTACTAGACCGAAACCATCGTTGAATTTCTCGGTGCGCATTGCTACTGGATCGAGTTCTTCGAGTTCTGTCCCCGTCCCCATATTAAGCATTTTCCCTAGCAGCAACCGGTCAAAGTCTGCGGGCAAAGAGTAAGTGTCTTGTCCCATGACAATGGTATCTCCAGAAGAACTTTCATCCCGCCATGCAGTATTGAACCCACAGATGCGCACAGTTGAAACTGTTGTAATTTTATAGATTGGCTTAAAGGCCCCTACCTGCACGATTTTTCCGACACTGTCTAGGATGCTAAAGAAGGGGTCAGCCTCATTTTCTAGTGTAACGCCTGCCGCACCAAAAGTAGTTGTTGCAAATGGGTCAGAAGTCTTCGGGGCATTTATAGCTAGATACCCAGTTTTGCGCAATTCTGGCCAGTTCTTGTCGTTCTGCATTGACGCGATAATAGTGTTAGTAACTTGAAGGATCTTTAGCCCTTCTGGTGTGGGGGCAGACACATCAGTTTCAGTGCCCCAACCGAGTTGACTGGATACAAGATTGACAAATTCCAGTGCTTCCATTAAACGTCACCGCCTTCCAGCGCCGATAACTCTCCGCCATAGCCAGCCAAACCTTGCGCCGGGTTCCCTGCAGAGGCAACCTGTGGCTGTCCGGAGCCCGCCATGCCCTGTTGTGACTGTTGTTTTTGCTGCTGCATCTTCTGTTGCAGGGCTCGCTTGTGCTCCTGCTCATGCACGTCGATCATGGCGATGGCACGCTGATTAGCAGTCTTGAACATTTCAGCCTTCTTGAATGATTCGATATATTTCAAGTGTGATTCATCCTCATCTACTGGCAGCACTTCAACATAGATACCTGCTAGTAATTGATACATCTCAGTTTCCTGCTGCCACGGAGGATGCGGGAAAGACCCCTCACCCGGCAAAGCTGGGATGATACTGTCGATCTCGCCAGTCTCTGAGAATGGTTCGGCAAACCTACGCATGAGATTCTGCTTGGCGCGGGGGTCACTCTGATACAGCGGATCATTACTAAGAACGGCGTAGAGCCGCTCGGCCAAGGATCTTTGGATGTCACGATTTACGCTGGTAAGACTACCAGAGAATTCGTACTGATAATTCTCGCGAAGCTCCCGAGGAGAGATCCGACGAGGCTCAGGCTCGCCAGTCACATAATACCACTTGTCAATCCCAACATACCTTCCGTATAGAGAGATGACTTGCTTGACCATCTCTTTCCACGAGGTTGCTTGAGATTGCTCAACCAGACTGCTCAGCTTCTCTTCCGCAGCGTCCATGAGCGCCAGCGTGCCCCGCGCAGTGCGCGGTGCGTTCCGATAGTTGTTTGACCCACCAACAGTCGGACTAAATGTCAAACTGTCAGCATAGCCACGCAACGTCTCGAAACTCGCATGGAATTGCGCTGCAGGATCTTGCATGAAATCTGGGAACTTGACTTGGTTTACGTCTCCTACTGGTATGCCCTCGCCGGGCTGGATACCATCCAGGAGCTTCGCATTTTCTGCTAGGCCAAATATGCTGTAAAGGAACCATGGAGTGGTCTTCAGGGTCATTCCATTGTTTACATCATTAATTGTCTTATTGAGCGATAAATTGATTCCGTAGAGGACTTCCGCCATACCAATGCCAAACACGCGGCCATCAATAGGAATGTACGTATCGTGAATAAATGGCCTGCGCCCGTGCGGGAATACTTCGTCATGATACTCTATCCCTACTACGACTCCGAGGTTGTCCAAAATGTGGAGGATCACATCAATAGGTTCGTCTTCGTCATCCAGGTATTCTTTCGTGTAAACCTCGTAAACTAGAACTTTGTTCGGGTCAACTTTTCCATCCCCCGTAGAAAGCTCTTTACCAGTGTTTGCAGATTCGCCAACGATTCTATCCTTTTCCAACTCCCCAATAGCTTCGTCATCGTTTTGTCTTTTAGTCCCTTGAGCAAAGGCTATATCCTTGTCAGAGATCTGCCATAAACCCTTCTTCTTTTTGCGCTTCAAGTCTGCTATGGAATACCACGTCTTATGGGCTACCCAGTCGGCAGTCTGCAGTGATTTGGTTCTGGAGGGAAAGATAAGATCCTCGATATCAACATTCTCGCAGACTGGGCTGTCACTCTCGATAATGTCACGATGGACTTTAACTTCTAATTCCCCCATCTTTTCGCCGGGATTGATGTAACAAGTAGCAGTAAAGGGCAAACCAGCCTCTATGAATTTCACTTCATACTGATTGCCCTTTTTCTTTGTAGCCTTATAGAATGAATTATCTGGGTCACCTATGGAGAATATCTCCGCGAAAATCTCATCTGAACTCTTATCCTCTAATGGTCCGTCCTCCTCGTATTGAACTGTGCCTGCGAGTGTATGAGTTTCTATAGTTCTGCGCCATTTGCGCACCCAGCGGATCTTGCCGAAAGCTGTGCCATCCAGGAATCTATTCCGGTTGAAGCCCTCGAAGAACTCGTAGAACATCGGGATGTCATTGCGAAAGGCCCAGGAGGCGAAGGTCTCGACGTGCTTAGCCATATTAGTGTCAGCCATGCCATTAGGCTTGCGGACGTTCACGAACGGCTCTGCTCGCCACATAGCTGAGACAACCTTGGGAACGGCTGTTTCGATCTTGTCGAGAATGAGTGGCAGGTGGATGTCCGATGCGTTCTTGAATGGAGTCACGGAGTCGAACCCGCCGGGCTCTTTGTTGTATAACGCACGCAGCTTTTCCCGCTTTGTGATGACCTCATTGCGGTATGTCTTAGTCTGGCTGATGCGGTCCTCATAGTAGGCACCGCGCTCTTTGCGCCACTTTAATGGCATCTTTACCATGTGTCTCTCATTCTTGCTAAGTGGTGTACTAGAGCGTGATACCGTGCTCGTGTCATCACAGCGTACCTGATACAGTCGATACAGTCATCATTTGTTTTCAGAGGTTTCTCGATAGAGTCTGCTCCGGATGCTTGTGTTTGAACCGAGTCGGGTTGCCAGATAAAGTTCTGGAGTTCGTATCCAACCCGGCGGCAGGTGTTGAAGACAATGAGATCAGGCCCGGTGTCCCAGTCGTATTCTTCTTTGTCATCGCCTAGCATCTCTTTGATGCGGTCTATACTGGCGAGATATCCTATCTTTTGTGCCGGACCAAACATGATGCCATGATTCGCAAAGGTAGATAGGATAGTTTGGCCAGAAGTAAATTCCTTGGTGTTCGCGGAAGTGTCGATCAGCCGCAGAACAACTGGTTCGCTTTCTGGCCCTTGTCGCCATACGCCTCGTTTGTCTTGCTCCCAGTTCTCCAGGGTCTTGATACGCTCGGCTGCAGCTTTGGCGGTGTGGATACTAGAGTCGTACATGTCCCGATAGATGTACCATTTATTGTGTGGCGAGATTGCGATCCAGACGACAGCTAGAGGCTTCTTCCCTGCTGGGTCTGCCACCATAATACGGGGCCAATCATCCGGGATATCAAAGGGATCGACGAAAAAAGGCGGTCGAGGTTTCCACGTATCAAATACTGCACCAGCCAAATGGGCGGGTTTGCCGTGTAGTCTCGCCGCCACTTCGTGCGGTTTTAGAGTTTTGATGAAACGATCTACCGCAGCATCTTCGAGATATCCTCCGCGCGACTTGCGATTGTCTTCGACGCTGATTGAGATTAAATCTATGTCAGAGCCTGGGAGGCTAGCTTCCTGCATAAGTTCGGCCATGAAGAAAGATGCTTTGATGGGCGTGGCCTGAATCCACGCTATGCCGGAGAAATCAATCAGACCACGCGTGAGCGCGATCCACATGTCTCTTCGAGCTGGCTCATCACTACAGACGAACTGGCCTGAACACCCTTCCATTGATGCAACCGATTGCTCTTGTGACAGAACATGGATGACTGACCCATTCTTAAAGTTTACTGATACTGGGTGACCAAGATTATTCTTCTTGATCGTAGCCACACCTTTAGGCAGCCACTCCTCCATCTTGGGAATAAAGACCTGTGTGCCCGCGACCTTCAAGTTCTCTAGTAAATGATACCCTCTTATGGGTGGGACCATTGGCTCGCCATTTGCCAGCCGAACTATGCGATTTTCATCATCTAAAGGAAGCCAGGGACGGTAGCCAAGGCAGCACGATATTTCTTCCACCGTCCCTCTTACTGATTTGCCGGAACGGTTACTGCCGAATAGCAGTCTAGTTTGTGCTTTGCTCTCGGTAAACTTCTTCTGATTGCCGAGATCCTTAAAGGTCGCTATCTTGTTTTGCTTATAGTATTGCTCTGCCTTGGCTAGTTCTTTTTCGAGGGCCAGCAGCTCTGCCAGTTCTTTGTCTAAAATCTCTGCCATTAACGGCCAGCCCTCCCTTCAATGTTGGGTCTGGGGGACATTAAAGCATGCCCCCCATTACGTCAAGGTCTAAGACCCTGCACTTCCGACACAACCCCTTGGATCCCACACAGCCGTAACTGCACGGAACCGAGCGCCAATTTGAACCCCACCTTTGACATAGTCAACTTCTGACCAATTCTCGGGGGCGATTCTAGTGTACCAATTCAAATCGTGTGAATCAGCCAGCAGGAACCAGGCTTCAGGATCAGTGAAGTAAGGAGATTCAATGGTGGTCAAACCCTGCGTGAACATGGGATTGATATCATTGAAACCAGTTACTGCTTCGTCGGTAGTGTCAATCCCGATCTTCTGTGCCGAACCCAGGATAACCTGAGTGAGCCATTTTGAAGCTGGATTGATAAGAATCTTGGAAGCAGTCTGCATGATAGGAATGTTCCGGTCATCGGTCATATTCTCAAGGGCCAGGATAGCAGCCTCAAGACCAGCCTGACTAATGTCAGCCGCGCCCAAGAGGTTACTATATGTGGTCCCTACAAGGTTAACGTGACTGGCTGAAAACAGTGCAATCCCGTCAGGAGTAAGCACCGTGGAGAAGCCACTGTTGAGCATATCGTGCCCCAGAACCTCCATCGTTGCGCGTCCGGAACGCAACATCGCAGGCAACCGGTTGGCGATGATACCATCACCCTGGTCGTCTTCGATAGCTTCCTGGGATACCATGTGACGCTGCGCGTAGGTCAAGACCTTTGCACGGGCCACTGGACCCTGGATTACGTCGTCTTCAAAAGCATCTTGCAGTTCAGCCTTCTCCGCCCAAAGGCCGAGACCACTGACTGACGCCATGTCAATCCATCCACCTTTTGCGGACTTCATATTCAGGAATTGGGAGAATTTAGTTTCCTTCTCCTTGAAACCCATGCCAATTACTTCTTCGAGGTACGGTTTACGTCCCGCGTAAAAGTTATCTAATGCTGTACGATTAAGAGCCATTTAGGTCACCTCCTTAGGCGGTAGGTTCGATATCAAAGTAATGGAATGTTCCGCGTACCAGCTTGACTAATGCTTTAGTCGCAGCTCCGTCCACGGTTTGGGAAAGTCCCGTGACCTGGAAAGGCGTCTCGGCGGTAGGAGTGGCTAGTGCGGGAAGGTCAACGGTGGCAGTACTGAGCTGTCCGTTAGTTGAAACGGTAACGGCCTTGAGAAGCACCCAACCGCCAACATCGGTAATTACAGCAGTAGTATCACCAGTGACTTCATAGATAACATCCGGGTCATTACAGATAATCAAATCCGTAACGACACCAGGAGTAGCAGCTACGTGATGCATAGCAATACCAGCAACTCCGCCCTCGCCTTACGGCGTCACATCGGACGCAACGGCATATCCACCAACGATGGATACGGCTGCAAACCTCGCAACCGCGGCCCCATCAGCGGCCACCTTCACAATCTGATAAAATTTAGGATGAGTCTTGGGGACAAAACCCATCGCGGGATCTTGAATGGCCATTACAGCCTCCTTGGTCGATTATTTATTGTCTTTTCCTTTGTTAAACGTGGAGGCAATCGGCCTACCTTTTTGTCTACCTATCCTTGGAAGAGATATAGATTTCACGCTGCTTGCCGAGATTTCCTCCGACTGCTCGCAGTCTCTCGTCAGCTTTGTCTGTCATAGCCTTCCGATAGGCATCACAATCTTCTTTTTTCGCATAGGCCAGTAGTAACTGGCTGCCGCGCCTGAAGTAATTAGAACTTCCTTCACTTGGTCCGTATTTATCTGGTGCTTTCTGCATCTGCTCCAGCACCTGTTGTCCAAATTCACTATCTTTCTCGACTGCTCGCCAGTGCCGCCAAGTCTGCATTGCAGTACGGGCATCCGGGTTCACCCAGCGAAATTCGTACCCTGGGATGGTGAAGTCGATAGCAATGGGGCTAGTAGTATTGAATCTAGTTTGATTAACGGATTGGATCTTAGGAACTCGCTTAGCCATTGTCTGGCCCTCCTCCCGCTTCTGCTCTCTTAGCGATACGGGCTCTGGTTTCTGGGTTGTTTATGTCGATAAGGCCCTCAAAGGCTTCTGCGATCTTGCCAGTTTTTTGCAAAAACTCCTCCCCAATTCCGGGTTTGCCTTCGCTGGGATGTCCTCCCTCGCCTGCACCGATGGTTTCCATGGGATCTGTGCTAGATTTCCTGGGTGTGAACCCAGCGGGCAGCAGACCCATCTCGATTCCTATCCGGTTAGCTGTGTTCGAGAGCGCAAATGGGTCATTGAGTGCGTTTGGATTTGTTTCCATCTCCTCGTTGACCCGCGCATAGAAGTCGGACTCCTTATCTTTGAGTTCCTGCCAGTCCCGAAAGGCTTTATCGTCGAACTTCTTGCCTTGTTCGAGCGATTTGTAGTTATCCATGGCCCGATGGACTGCTTCATCCACTTGTTTCTGGGCAATAACTGCTTTCAGCCTGTCGACATCAGCCGGATTAGCCTCAGACAAATCCTGCGACGCCATCCAGGCGATAATTTGGTCTGCACTGTCTTTGATAAAGTCAACCATCGTCGTCTGCCTCCCTATTTTTGAATTCTGCGGCCAGCAATTGCGCAAATTGTGCGATTCCGACGCCCTTACCGGTGATTAGTTTCGCCTCAAAGAAGTCATTTGACTTATGCACCGTATTCGCCAACTCAATCTGTATGCGTTTCAGCGATTCATCCACACATTGCTGGATTACGTGGGTAATGTCGTCTTTTGTGAACAATTTAGCCTCCCTTAGCCTTCCGCGCCTTACGTCGGCGCACATCTTCTGCGATTTTCTTTGCTTTTTCGCGTGCTTTTTCGCGTTGTTCCTTGCTCATCAACTTAGTTGGACCATATTTCTTGGATCTGTGGCCAGTAGGTTTGGGTTTAGGCATTAGTACTCCTAGTAAATGTGCGGGAGCGGGGCCAAACAGGAGGAAGAGGGAGGATTCTTCCGGTCAACTGTCTGACCCCGACTCCTCACGTTCCAGCAGCTCAAAGTCAGCCGGAATCTCAGTGTCAGTATTGACCTTATCTTGGAACTCTATGATCCTAGCCTGCAGTTCTCCTGTAACTAAGTCAGCTTTCACATTAGTAAGATACTTAATACGATCCTGAATGCTCCCTAGTAGCTGCGCAAAGTCTGCTGGACCTATCAATTCTGGAGATTCCCCCCTAAGTGAACCAGCTTTATCATTTAGCACCAGAGATTTATCTATAAGTATAGCAGCCTGAGTGGATAACTGGAGACTATTTGGCCCAGAATGCTGTACTCCAGTAATGTCACCATTAGCGTTACGCTGGACAATTCTATCATGAGTCATACTATCTGGAGTAATATGATCCAATGCTTCCATTGCTTTTTTAGATACTAAGCCCGCTAACTCTTCTAGTGCTCTAGCTCTAGCCTGCTTGACTCTATCAGGATTCTGTGGTGCCCATACATTACATATGTGATATATAGTAGAATAACCTAAATTAGTTTTATCTGCTATTTCATTGTAAGTAAGTCCCATTGATTTCAACTGAACACAGGTTTCTTTTACTGAATTCAATATTCGTCTTTTATTTTTATCTTTTGGTCTGCGAGATCTATGTCTATATTTGCTCATTCCCTTTTTACCTCCTTTTTTATTTAAAGGGAAATATTTCCTTTTTTTATAAATTAGATATAATGAAAAGTAAATTAATTTAATAAATCAAAAATCAAATAGTTAATAGATTAGTTATCTAACCCTCTATACTATAAGTATACACCCGATTTTCCAGTTTGTCAACACTTTTTTTCGGCCAGCTGTGTAAGTTATTTGTTTCCAGGAAAAGAAAGTTTCTTCAGGCCCACATTTTTAGGGGCAAAAACCCTGCGGAAAAGCTGTGTATTAGATAACACCCTTGTAAGCTGTTATTTCTCGACGAAACATCAAAAAATAGTCCCTGCTTTTGGATTATGTTAAGTGGCGAGTAGCGTTTCCGAAACGGCATGCGCCATAGGAGGTTAGCCTATACATGCAACATTTTCGTTGAACTGTACCTACAGGTACTATTTTTATGCAACACTTTCGTTGCACTAACTTACTAAAAGTCTAGGCGGGACGGGGGTGCTAGGTGCTAGGGATTTTAGTACGCTCGTGCTATTCTTCAGGAAACAGCTTTTTTGCAGAATTTTCGTGTATGCCCACCTAATCAGGGGGGGCTTTAGCATCCAAGGCCCCTGTGCCCCCTGCGAAACTAATTGACTATCCCCTGCGCAGTTAGTTGACTAGCCCCCCTAGCATCCTAGCAGCTGCACGATCAATTGACAACTAACTTGTCAGTTGCTAAGTTGCTAAACTACTAGACTATTCGGCGGCGCGGGTTCGAGGCTGCATGGATGCTAGGCTTTTAGTTGCGCATATGTGCAGCTATCAGTCCTCGAGTCATACTGTCATGACATAATGTCAGCACTAGTATCCTAGCATCCAGTGTCCTAAATAGTAGACACATATCCTATAGTAGACACCGTGTCCCCATTAACAGACATGCCCTGCTAACACCCTATCCCCCAACAACCTACACTACCGACACAATGACAATAGTGTCCTATTCCTAACTGCTTTGTTCCCACTATGTTAACAAATACACTAGGTCACATTGACATATTGTCACGAACACAAGGCGAACAGACTGCTAACTTGGCAAAGCACAGCGGGTTAGCATAAATCATGCCAAACAAACGCGCAACTTGTAACCTACTGTCCCGCAACACCTTGCACCTATTCGTTGTCACGCCACAATATTGGCCTCGAGGTTGCTTCTCTTGCTTAGTTGTTTGAAAACACGGGAGGCACAAAAATGAGCGGACTAAGTAACAGGACAGCATTAGAGCATGTGGCAAACATTGAAGTCGAGGAACATCCCATTTATGGGGCATCGCCTGACAATTATGAAGGTCATCTGCAAAGGTTGCCGAAGAAAGCTATTTGGGTTAAGGAACCCGAGTGCGGTTCGGACTTCCTGTCAGTACAAGACCCGATGTATACCACAATCCATAACGAGGATATCTTTCGCGCAATGGATGAAGTGGCATACGACAAGGGTTTGAACCTGAAAGTTGACAGGGCCACATACCACAAAGGCAAAACGATGGTGAACTTCTTCCTGCCAGACGAAGAATTCAAGGTGCCGGGAGATCCCAGCCCCATTCGTCCAGGACTGTTCAATATCAATGACTTTGGCGGCGGATCAGCATGGAAATTGCTCCCGTCATCGGTCAGCATGTGGTGCTCGAATGGAATGATGGTCAAGCAAGACTTGGCGGCGGCGCTGTCCCGGCGTCACGTTGGCGTCATCGAATATGTTGACGTTTACTTGATGGTGGCGGCGGCTTTCCAGCGTCTTGATACTGCTGTTCAATTGATTAAACTGACCACGAGTATTTCGGCGGTCACGGCGGTCACCGATGAACAGATCGCGGCGTTCCTCAAGGGAATGGAAGAAAAAGTCGCGAAGAAATACCAGGACAAGCTGGCCAAGGTTATCCAAGAAAACGTGACCGCCTTGGGGCAGACTGCCTGGGGCGTCACGCAAGGTATAACCGAGATGTATACGCATCACATGGACGCTCCGGAGCATGGTGGCACGAAACTTGCATGGCGTGATAATGCCGTGGATAGTTTGTTGCGGTCGGTCGGAGTCGCGGAACAAGTTAAGGTGCGAATGGGAGTATAACATGATGAATCTACTCAGTGAAACCGAGATTGCCATTCGGAATTCAGGACACGATGAACAATGTATTATTTTTATCGGGTCAGAAAACTCCGGACATTGTTGCACCTGGGAACAATTCAAATTAATGGCAAATCAGGAATATTACGCTGGATACGGAGCGCAAAAAGTAGCAACGGACTTGATAATTGCATTTAGTGATGAGACTAAAATGTGGCGTTTCGAGTATGACGGGTCCGAGTGCTGGACGTTTAGTATTCCGTTTAACCCACCAAAGGTGACCAAGCGAATAAATCGTTTAATTGCTACGGATAAAGAAGTTGGTTGGGTTAGTTTAAGTGAGATGAATGGGGGCGAAGACTAGGATGCTAATCTACGAAGGCCCAAACCATAGCAAAACAGGCAACATAGCGGTCATTGCTACAGGCATAGACAAACCGTCCGCGAACCGGAAAACAGGCGACATGATCCAAATCTGGATCCTTCCAGCGGATGAATCGCCAAGTGACGCGATCAAATCGGGAGGTGATTTGGTAGTTTGCGGGACATGCCCACTTCGACCATGGAATGGGGGCGGGTGTTATGTGAATGTAGGGCAGGCTCCGTCAAGTATTTGGAACAAATACAAGCGGGGCGGGTATGAAAAATGGGTACCTGACCCCTACGTATACGCTAACAAGCCTGTGCGGATAGGCGCATACGGTGACGTGGCGGAAATTCCCAGCGAAATCCTGAGTGATATCATGGGGTGGACAAAACTGAGGGGACACACCTGCTATACTCACATGTGGCGAACCCGCGAAGATCTAAAATATATTGCAATGGCGAGTGTGGAGACGTGGAGCGATTTCATGGAGGCGGGCAGGCGGGGGTGGAGTACCTTTAGGGTGACAGATCCAAACAACCCAGAGGACGCCGAAGTGGGTTCATTTATGTGCTCCGCGACTAAAGGGAAAGTAACTTGTGCCCAATGCAATTTGTGTAACGGGGCGGAACAAAGGCAACGCGCGATCTATATCCCGGCGCATGGGGCGACGGCGAAAAGAGTACACGAAACCAGACAGGAGTAGGCATGTGAACACCGAAGATAGAACACTGGACCTAGAGTATGAAGACCTTCGATATATGGAGCAAAGCACGTTCAGTACATTCATCGACGAAACACAGGCAGCGGAATTGACGCGACTATGGAACCTGCGCGAGAAAGCCGACGATGCCGAATTCTATCGCGAGTATGTGGACGGGGGTGGTGATGACAGCTATTAAATTCGGCATGTTTTTCGTGCTTTTTCTTGGCGGAATCGCGTTTCCCCCGGTATTTGTGCTGCTTATCGCGCTGGCAATTTGGGAGTTTTACGGCGAAAGGAGAAGTTAATGTTACCAGATATGTATGAGGAAGACCAAGCCCGCATCGCCGAGCTTGAGGCCGAGCGGGACGAACTCGAGGCGCAACTGGAGGCTGTGAGGGAAGCATGGCCCGCCGTCATGGAGATGGCCTTGCAAGAATGGAATGCGAACAGGGAAGAAGAATCAATTATTCCGCAGTCAATTCAGCACATTCAATATGCGCTCAACCCCGGAAAGGACGGTGGGTGATGTTATTGCGTCTTAAAAGTAATAGATTATTACTTACTTTTGCTAATCAGACGCAATGCAGGTATGGAATATACCCATAGCGCAACCAAACAGAAAGTAGGTGTTTGATGTCTAAAGAAAAGCAACCGGCCGAACTGCGGGCGGAAAACGAACGGTATCTTTTCGAACGAGTTATGCAGTTGGACAAAGACCTAGCAGAAGTTAGGGCCGACCTAAGTTGTTCGGATACCTCGTTGACTTGCGCACGCAACAAGCGATACAAGGCCGAGGCCGAGCGGGACGAACTGCGGGCCAAGCTGGAGGCGGTGAGGGATGAGATAAACCGAGAATACGGAATCCGAGAATGTCTTGAATTCTACGCCAACCCGCACAACTGGCACACAAGAAGAAAATGTATGGTCACCGGCAAAGTTGGCGTGATCGAATCACACTGCGAACTTGCGAAAAACTCAATAGCAAGGTCTGGAAGGGACAACCTGGAACGCATTGACGCCATCCTCACCAAGCGCAACCAGGGAAAGGAGGGGGAGTGATGATGAAAGCACGGGCACTTAATACAAGTAGGCCGTTGATTCATGTGTATTTGTACATGGATGTCCTGGCGTGCGGAAAGAAAATGAAGGGCAACCACTGGGAATTATTCCCTGATTGCGCAAGAATGGAAATAACTTGTCCCCGGTGCATTATGTCGGCTGATTTCCTGCCCGCTGACACCGGGAAGGAGGAGGAGTGATGGGGTTAATGGAACAAAGTCAAAGAGAAGCCCGCATCGCCGAGCTTGAGGCCGAGGTGGAGCGGCTGGGTGGGTTGCTGGATGAGGCGGATAATGTATTACTCGATACTAGGTGGTGGTCGGCGATTGAATTGCTGGAAATCCTCGCCAAGCGCAACCAGGGAAAGGAGGGGGAGTGAGGTTCGGCTCCCTGTTCGCTGGCATAGGTGGAATAGACCTGGGCCTTGAGCGGGCGGGGATGGAATGTGCCTGGCAGGTCGAAATTGATGATTACTGCCAGAAGGTGCTGGCAAAACACTGGCCGAATGTACCGAAATTCGGTGACATCAAGGAGTGCGGAGCGCACAACCTAGGTCAAGTGGACTTGATTGCTGGCGGGTTCCCCTGTCAGGATATCAGTTCGGCGAATACGGCGGGACCCCGCGCCGGGCTTGCGGGGGAAAAATCCGGCCTGTGGCGGGAGTATCGGAGAATCGTTAAAGAGCTACGCCCGGACTGGGTTGTGGTTGAAAACTCACCAAGATGGAAGGCGTGGACCCCCTATGTCAGAAAAGACCTCGGTGGTTTTGGCTATGTCACAACTGCGATTCGACTCTGTTCCAGCTGGTTCGGGGCACCCTGCCGCCGGCGGAGATGTTTTGTGGTTGCCAACGCCAACGGCGACAGCGAATCACTGCTCGCCATCAATGAAAAAGTGGCCGGCTTTTCTCCGGTTCCAGGAGATGTTTGGGACGGGCGGAAGCCCGCATCCCTCAATATTCGAGTGGATGATGGGGTTCCCCGAAAGATGGACAGACTTAGAGGACTCGGAAACGCCGTAGTGCCGCAGGTAGCGGAGTATGTTGGGAGATTGATCATGGATGCCAACCCCGGAAAGGACGGTGGGTGATGGAAATCCGTTTTGAGGAATACCACGAGTTACAGCAAATGGTTATTAAATTGACAGCCGAGCGGGACGATTGGGAAAACAAGTACAGGGAATTGTTGGCCCACCTGGAAATCATTCTGAGTGGATTAACTGAAAACAAGGAGAAAAACCAGTGACCAACATGCAGAAATATCTCACCGTGTTCATGCTGATCGTCGCTGTTGGTGGTGTCTTGCTAGGATGGGAGTCCCGGTATGCCAAGGCGGATCAGGTACGCATGATAGAGCAGCGCCTTGACCAGAAAATCCTGCAGGACCGCATGGAGAGCATCCAAGAGCGCATGTGGAAGATGGAGGATAAATGGGCCGAAAGGTTTTCCATTGAGACTGGCCGTATCCATGATACTCTCGAAGAACTGCTCCATTACATGACTCCGGAGGCAAGGGATCAGTACCGATTTTTGCAGTATGAGTATCAGGAATTAGCAAAGACCCTGGAGGGTAGAAGTGAGTGATGTAGACGTACTCAAGTGCAAGATCGTCGTGCTTCGGGACGCATTGCGCCGGGCACAGTGGTACTTGGGTAAGGACAAACAGAGCAGTCCACCAACTCACGATGAGACTGAGGAGTTCATGCGAGAGGTGCGCGAGATTCTGGACGAACATGAAAGGAGACAAGGTGGGAAGCATAGCAGATAATACATGCCCTAGGTGTAACCAATACTCAGACGGCGGGTACATGTGTAACAAGTGCGCAACAATCCCGGCAACGAGCGAGGCCCTGGTAAGGTTCAAGCTCCTGCAGAAGGGCGTGGACGTGGCACTCCCCGCGAGAGAGAACGCGCCGTATGATTTGTTGGTGAAGGGTATATATACTTGGCATCCAACGCAAGTAAAGACGGCGTATGAAACGGATGAAGGAGTTCGCGCCAATGTGTGCAAGACGGACAGCAAGAGCAGGACTTTGTATCGCAAGAATGAGGTAGACTTCTTCGCCATTGTATACGGGGAGGACGTGTATCTTATTCCATATATGGCGGTCGAAGGAAAGGGGCGCATTAATGTTCTATCGGTCAAGTACAAGAAGTGGCGGCTCCTCGGCTGCGATTCCGACTGGCCCCAGCCGTGAGCAAGGTACACAAGTTGTGTATCAGGATTGTCCAGTGTGTGGCAACGCCAAGTGGAAGGTATACATGAACCCGAACAACGGGGCATGGATATGTTTCAGATGTGATGCGCGAGGGCGGGTGCAGGTTGAGAAGAATAGTAATATGCTGGCGGAGAAGTTCAAGCCACAACAGGCACATGAATGGGCTGAGATGCAACTGCCTGCTTATGTGCCGCTGTCCCGCACGGCTCGCAAGTATTTGACCGACAGGGGCATACACCATCCGGAGAAGTTTGGCATTGTTGAATTGAAGGAAGGGCCGAGGGTGTTGATACCTTACCGTGGCCCGGAAGGCAAGGTAATATACTGGACAACCCGCAGATTTATGGATGATGGATTGCCGAAGTATGTTACCGCAACAGGAAGGAAACCATTTTATGTCTTACCAAGATGGAGTGGACAAGAAGATGTTACGTTCGTTGAGGGTTGTCTCGATGCTATCGTGTACTGGTTGGCTACTGCTTCTCCTGTTGTGGCCATTGGCGGCAAAAGTATTAGCAGCTACAATCGTAGGGATCTCGTTCATTTGGCTCCTAATACCAGAAGAATAATACTCGACAGCGATGCGACGGCACAGGCACTGCGGCTTGGCCGTGAATTCAACATGTCAGTCAAAGTTTTGCCGCCCGGCATGGACCCGGCTGACTATTACAAAGGGAGGATCTGAGATGAGTGACTTCAAAAATATCAAACGGGCTTTGGTTAGTAATGGATTCCAAGCAGCGCAGACCAACGACATGTCCGCCATTTTCCTGCAGTTGAACGGGGCAGAAGTAATGTTCCACTTCAGCGCGGGCGGGGATGTGTTGACGGACGTGGACTGCGAGGCTGATTGTCCTGAGTGCGAGGGTCAGTATGATCTTGGTTATGCGGATGCAAAGGTTGGATACACCGATGACATAGAGGGGGCATACGAGGATGGATACGATGAAGGCTTCCGAGCCGGGCAGGCGGGAGGTCCGGATGAATAAAGCAGTCTTCCTCATTGGCGTGATGTGCAAGAACCCATCCCCGCAGTTCCCGTTGACTGACGTGGACCTGGAATTGTTGGGCAACATCGCAGATGAAGCGAAGCTGGACGTAGAGATTGTCTTTGCCGTCAGCAACCCAAAGTTTGCGGGCGCAGAGAAGAAGGTCCGCGCACCAAACATCAAAGCGGAGAGGGCACGGGTGGTGTCCGAAATTCAAGCAGCGCAGCCAGAGTATGTGTTTGCCTTCGGGCGCACAGCTATGGCCAGCCTGCTGAACACGGGCACCTCCGTACTCAAGAAGTACCGGCGCAAGACCACGTACATCGACGACATCCCGTGTCCAGTGCATGTGTGCGACTCGCTGTCCCGTGTGTATGTCACTCCTGGCATACGCAAGTGGCTGCGGCTTGATGTGCTGGCGGCAGTGGCCGGGTTCAATGATACTATTTATGGTGAGCATAAACTGCTGCTCCCCGGAACCCCAGAATGGGAGGTAATGCCCGATGAATTTCAACAAGTGGAGGCGATTGGCTTCGACCTCGAAACGTACCCAGGAACCAATCCTTGGGTGCCAGACAGCCACATACGAATGGCTATCCTGTCAGCTATGGAAGGCACCGCCACTGTGGTACAGACGGGATCTGGTGGGTGTCTGCCAGAATGGGTCTCTCAGATATTGGTGGACCCAACCATTCTCAAGGGTGGTTCCGACATATCATTCGACTGCCAATGGATCCGTCGATTCGGGGGACTGGTGGAAAACGTACACGACACGGTGATGGCTGAGCATATCATCGACTGCACTGACCCGAACAAGAACCTCAAGTATCTCACGCTGCGGTATGCCCCCCAGCTTGGGGACTACGCACGTCCATTCGAGGAGACACGCAAGAAGTACGGAGGCTGGGCGGGTACGCCAGACGAGGAGTTCTACCTGTATGCAGGCGGGGACGGAGAGGCCAGTATCGCAGCCATGCTCGCACAGAATAAGATAATCGAGGCGGACCCAAAGCTCACGCAGGCATGGAAATTAGCCGATGATCTGTACCCTGTACTCATAGACATGAGGTGCGCCGGGCTGTGTATTGACAAGGGAGTAAACGACTTACTAAATAGGCAAATGTCGGCCCATTTGGAAGATTTAGTGCTCGGGATCCAAGAAACTTTGGGTCCAATTAACCCTCGATCTTCTACTCAGATGGCCAAGGCACTGGTCGAGTTCGTTCCCGGCATTGACCTGCGGGAGCGGACATGGGTGCGGGTGCTGAGTGATGCCGAAGACGAAGACGTATCCACGCAGAGGGTGGTGCTCGAACGTGAGGCAGACAAGCATCCGGTCATCGGGCTGGTGCTGGAGCACAGAAGGTGGGCCAAGCTGCATGGCACGTATGTTAAGGCACTAAGGGACAAGTTCTTAGTCCACCACGGGGGCCGAGACTTCATCCACCCTAAGCTGGCTATGTCCACGGAGACGTACCGCTTAGCAGGCAGTGAGCCTAGCCCTCATCAGATACCACGCAAGCCGAAGGAAGGTGATAGTGAGACACTAAATGTCAAACGTCAATTTATCTCACGATTTGAGGGCGGGCTCATCCTCAACGCAGACTACGCACAGATGGAGATGCGCATCGCAGCGCAGGAGTCCTCAGATTCCTCTCTGCTGAACGCAAT
>Ga0307380_10002890_pt1 | contig 24109 bp, 19 predicted proteins | sample UN3MG_FD_202239 | JGI IMG/M metagenome (GOLD analysis project Ga0307380, IMG submission 202239) | Soil microbial communities from Risofladan, Vaasa, Finland - UN-3 | ecosystem: Environmental > Terrestrial > Soil > Coastal area > Acid sulfate soil | place: Finland: Risofladan, Vaasa | collected... | reverse complement strand
ATGAAATGGCTCAAGAAAACGGACTCGAATTAGATTTAAATTTTGAGTTTAAAGATATCTCAAGAGCGAAGACTCTATTTCTCATCGACGCAGATATCCCTAAATCTCACCCCATTATCTGGCTTGAGGTATTAAAGGCTGTTAAAGGGGGTGCAAAGCTCATAGTTGCCAGTCCGGTAGAGCTTTCCCTGAGTCGTTTCTCATCGATCTGGCTCCAAATAAAACCAGGCACTGAATTCTATTTGCTCAGTTTTCTATCCAAGCTCTTTCTGCAAAATGGTCAGGAAGTGGACCATCCTCAAATTGAAGGATTTGATTCTTTTAAAGCTTCGCTGGACGAACTTGATTTATCTGAGATTTTTGAGACGACAGGCATAACAGAAGAGGAATTGAAAGAAACATCTGAGCTCCTTCGAGAAGCTGAGAATGCCGCGTTTCTTTTCGGCATGGGACTGACTCAACATCCCTGGGGAAGTCGGAATGTGGCCGCGCTCTGGAATTTGGCCCTTCAAGCCCAGGCTCAGCTCTTTCCCCTCGGATTGGAGAATAACCTGAGAGGTGTGTTCGAGATAGGGCGGAATTCTTCAGATAAAGGGCTAAATTTTAATCAAATCTTCCAGGCAGCTTCATCCGGGAACCTGAAAGCCCTCTATCTGGCAGGTCCAGCGCCTTATCTAAAGAAAGCTAATTTTGAGTTCTTGGTTATTCAGGATAGCTTTGTAAATGAGAATTTTGAGCTCGCTGATGCAGTTTTGCCTGCCTCAACTTTTGCCGAGACTGAAGGGACGTTCATTAATGGAGAAGGCAGGCTTCAAAAATTCAATAAAGTTATCGATCCTCTTGGAGAAGCAAAGCCAGATTGGTGGATAATCTCTCAATTAGCTCGCAGGATGGGGAATAAAGGCTTTCCTTACAGGAATCCATCAGAAATCACAAAAGAGATGATTAAGATTGTTCCCAGTTTTTCGAATATTTCCTACACCGATCTGGAAAAAGGCCAGAAAGTCTTTACTCAGGAAGAGACGAGGAAAGAAAGATCATTTATCCCTTTAAAATACAGTGATTCACATCATAAGAAAAGCAAAAAATACCCTTTTCTCATGTTCCTGGATTACAGTTTGGACTACTACAGGAGTCTTTCCCTGAGTCAAGAGAGTAGAGGTTTGAAGACTATTAGAGATTCCAGGTGGATTAAGATATCTCCTGAGGATGCAGAAAAATTGAATTTGAAAGAAGGGGAGAACATTGCGGTTGAATCCTCCTCAGGGAAGTTTAAGGGATTCGTCAAGATAGTAAAATCCTTGCCCAAGGGAATTTTAGGAGCCAGCTTCCTCTTGAGCGAAGATTCTGACTTTTCTGTGAATGGCCTTATTCCAAGCGTTTTTCAGGAATCACATTCTTTGGGAATGCTGCCTGTAAAAATAAAAAGAGAAAAATAATGGCGAAAATTTTACAAAGAAAGCGTTTAGTTCCTAATATTCATTTTATCGAGGTGCATGCGCCTGAGATAGCCCAAAAATCGAAGCCGGGCCAGTTTGTCATCATCATGCCAGACGAGAAAGGAGAAAGAACTCCTTTGACAATCGCTGATTGGGACAAGGAAAAAGGCTCTGTTACTTCGGTTTTTATGGTAGTAGGTACTTCCACCCATAAACTTTCGCTTCTTGAAGCAGAAGACGAAGTTCCTGTTTTTGTCGGTCCCTTAGGAAAGCCCTCTGAAATAAAAAAATATGGTACTGTTCTTCTGGCAGGAGGTTGTTTTGGGATTGCAGCCATATACCCAATAGCCCGTGCCTTGAAAGAAAAAGGGAATAAGATAATTACATTATTAGATGTTAAGGCGAATTATCTTCTTTACTGGGAAGAGAAGCTTAGGGCTGTTAGTGATCAATTTTTTGTTTCAGCTCGGGATAGTTACTACAACTGCAAGGATTATATACCCGAAACTCTCCAGAATATCATCACCAAAGGATCCAAAATCAATAGAGTGATCTCGATAGGCTGCACTTACCTGATGTATACCTGTTCTGAGGCGACTAAACCCTACGGAATAGAAACCTCAGTCAGCCTTAATCCCATTATGGTGGATGGAACAGGTATGTGTGGGGCCTGTCGGGTGACAGTGGATGGCAGAACAAAATTTGCCTGTGTGGATGGACCTGATTTTGACGGTCATTTGGTAGATTGGCAAGAGCTTTTTTCACGGCGGAAGTCGTATTTTGAGGATGAAATCCAGTCTCTGTGTCATTGGGAAAAGAATAATTTTCCACGATAGTTTTAGAAGTGTAAGAGAAAAAGATGGCTGAGAAGAAAGAAATGTCACTCGAGCTTAAAGAAACACTCAGGGCAGAATTTAACAAGGAATGGCGGAAGGAGTTGCGGAAGTCTATTCCCGCCAAAGAAAGGATGAAGATCTCCCCCCAGAAGATGCCAGAGCGGGAGCCAAAAGAGAGAAACAAAGATTTCAATGAAGTTAACATTGGTTTAGATGCCAAGCTGGCCAAGAAGGAGGCGCAACGATGCCTGGATTGCGCCAATCCCGGGTGTGTCATGGGCTGTCCCGTTGGAATTGATATTCCCACGTTTATAAAACTTATAGAGATAGGCGATTATGTCCAGAGTGTTCGGAAAATAAAAGAGACCAACAGCCTCCCCGCTATTTGCGGCCGTGTGTGTCCTCAGGAAGTTCAATGCGAAGAGACCTGCAACATAAAAAAGGCAAAAGGCGAGGGTGTGAAAATAGGAAATCTGGAGAGGTTTGTCTCAGATTATGAGAGCCTGAAAGGAGATGTTTATGTCCCTCAAATCCAGCCAGCAACGGGCAAGAAAGTGGCTGTTATCGGAGCTGGGCCAGCAGGTTTGACTGTTGCCGGAGAGATGGCGAGAAACGGCCATAAGGTTACGATTTTCGAAGCCCTTCATATCTCTGGTGGAGTCTTAGTCTACGGGATTCCAGAATTCAGGCTGCCCAAAAGTATCCTCAAGTCAGAAGTGGAGTATCTAAAAAGACTAGGCGTGGAGTTGAGGGAAAATTTTGTAGTGGGCTTAACAGCAACGCTTGACGATCTAAAGAACGATGGGTATGACGCTTTTTTCATCGGAACAGGAGCCGGATTGCCGAATTTCATGAGGATTCCTGGAGAAAACTTGGTAGGAATCTACTCGGCCAATGAATATTTGACCCGGGTAAACCTGATGAGGGCCTATGAATTTCCTGATTATGATACTCCTGTTTTTTTGGGGAAGAGAGCTGCTGTCATAGGCGGCGGGAATGTGGCCATGGATTCTGTTCGAACGGCCAAGAGGCTGGGAGCAGAATTGGCGGCCATAGTCTACCGTCGTTCTAGAGTTGAAATGCCGGCAAGAGTAGAGGAAGTTCACCATGGGGAAGAGGAAGGCATCGAGTTTCACTTCCTGACAACCCCTATAAGATACATCGCGGATGAAAAGGGCTGGGTTAAGGCTATGGAGTGCTTGAGAATGAAACTCGGAGAACCTGATTCTTCAGGAAGGCGTCGACCAGTTCCTATCGAAGGCTCAGAATTTATCATGGAAGTGGATATGGTTGTGGTTGCCATCGGTCAGAGCCCCAATCCCCTGATTCCCCAGACTACTCCTCAACTCAATGTAGGGAAATGGGGAAATGTGGAAGTCGATTGGGATACTATGGCTACCAGCATTGAAGGAGTTTATGCGGGAGGAGACATCATTCGGGGTGGAGCTACAGTCATTCTTGCCATGGGCGATGCCCGGATAGCTGCGGCTGAGATGCATAAATTCCTGAGTACAAGAAAGAAAAAACCTAAGGTGCAAAGCGCTAAGAAGAAGTCTAAAGAGTAGAGGTTTGATTCATAAAACCCGCACTAATTGTAGGAGCTTGATTCATCAAGCCCACATTTTGATAATTCAAAGATGTATGGGTTCGATTCATCAAACCCATCTTATTATTGTAGGGGCTTGATTTATCAAGCCCACACTTTTTTTAATGTAGTAATAGGAATATGATTTATCAAACCTTGACTAAACCAGCGGTAATGAACAAACATAACAGGTGTAAAAGTAAAGAAAAGTATAATAAAGTATAGATAGATAAATGGAAATTATTTGGCTTAGCTTAAAGAGCGAAACAATAATCAATAATTTACACTATGATATTTGGGGATCCAAATGAGCTGGGTGGACGACTATAAGAAAAAGTTGGTAACTGCTGAAGAAGCAGCATCTTTGATTAAGAGTAATGACCGGGTTTACATCAGCGGCAATGCAGCTACTCCTTACGTCTTAATGAATTCCTTAGCTCGAAGGAAGAATAAGCTGGAGGGCGTTGAACTTGTTCATGTTCTTCTTTTAGGAGAGGACCCTCTCTCGAAGCCGGAGATGGAAGGTCATTTTCGTCATAATTCCCTGTTTGTCGGTCCTGCAGACAGGAAAGCTATAAACGAGGGAAGAGCCGATTACATTCCTATCTTTTTGCACCAGATTCCTAACCTTATTTATTCCGAACAAATGCCTCTCGATGCTGCTATACTTCATCTTTCCCTTCCTGATGAGCATGGATTCATGAGTTTTGGAGTTGAAGTGTTGGCTTCCAAGGCTGCTGCAGAGAAGGCAAAAAAAGTAATAGTTCAGGTGAATGAGAAGATGCCTCGTGTTTTAGGGGATTCCTTTATCCATGTATCCCGAGTCCACAAGATCGTTGAAGTGTCCGAGGAATTGCCTGAACTTAAGAGAAAGCCTTTTAGTGAGGTGGAAAGAAAAATAGGTCATTTTATAACGGAATTGATCGAGGATGGCTTCACCCTGCAGTTAGGAATCGGAGGAATTCCAGATGCTGTCCTTTCTGCTTTAAAAGAAAGACGGGATTTAGGTATCCATACCGAAATGGTTTCTGATGGAGTTATGGAAGCCATCGAAGCAGGAATCATCACTGGAGCCAAAAAGACATTCCATCCAAATAAAGTCATTTTAACTTTTATTTTGGGCTCTAAAAAACTTTATGAGTTTGCTGATAATAATCCTATTCTTGAAGCCCATCCTACTGATTATACGAATCACCCTTTTAATATTTCCCGAAATGATAATATGATCGCCATTAATTCTGCCATAGAAGTGGATATAACAGGTCAGGTTTGCTCTGACTCTATCGGCACCTATATCTATAGCGGCTTCGGCGGGCAGGTTGACTTTATTCGAGGAGCGGCTCATTCAAAAGGAGGTAAACCTATAATTGCTCTTCATTCTACAGCAAAGAACGGTGAGGTCTCCAGGATTGTTCCTTTTTTGAAAAAAGGAGCAGGAGTAGTCACAACCAGAGCTGATGTCAAATATGTAGTAACAGAATACGGAATTGCCTATCTCCATGGAAAAAACTTACAGGAGAGAACGATAGCCCTGATAAACGTTGCCGACCCCAAATTCAGGCCGGATTTAATAAAAGAAGCTAAAAATAGATATCTTCTGCGCTAAGAATTTATACTGGTTTAATGCGGCAATCAAAGTTATTTCCACCCGAGAAGGGACATATCGGGACGGATGAGTCTGGAAAAGGAGACTATTTCGGTCCTCTCGTGGTTGCAGGAGTTTTCGTTCCGGAGAAGCAGCAGAATGTCCTTACCGAACTGGGTATAAGAGACAGCAAAAAGATCTCTGATAATCGTATCAGGGAGTTAGCCACTCTCCTGAAAAAGGGATACAAGCATTCCTTGGTTGCTATCGGCCCTGAAAGGTATAACGAGCTTTATACAAAGCTGAGAAATCTAAATAAAATCCTTGCCTGGGCTCATTCGCGCGCCATCGAGAACATCCTGGAAGAAGTAAACTGTTCAGTTGCCGTCACTGACCAGTTTGGAGATAAGTCTTTTGTGCTAAATGCTCTAATGAAAAAAGGGAGGGAGATTGAGCTCATCCAGAGGCCAAAAGCTGAGGAAGACGTGGCTGTGGCCGCAGCTTCGATTCTGGCGAGAGCTGAATTCCTGAGGCGCCTTTATTTTCTCTCCCAAGATGTAGGAATGGACCTTCCTAAAGGTTCCTCATCTCTTGTCGAAGAAGCCGGGCTAAAGCTTGTCAAATTCCATAAAGTGGAAATTCTGGATAAAGTTGCCAAGAAGCATTTTAAACTCACTCGCCGTATTCTGGCTTCTTTGGAGGAGTGAAAATGAAAGAGGAAACAAAACGGCTATATCTTGAAAGTCCTTACAAGGTTGAGTTTGAGGCTCAAGTCGTAGAAAAAGTGATCTGGGAGCAAAAACCTGCCTTAATCCTTGACCAAACCTGCTTTTATCCAGAGTCAGGGGGGCAGCCCTGCGATAAGGGAATGATAAATGAAGTGGAAGTGCTCAAGGTTTTGGAAGATGAGGCAAGGATTATACACCTTCTGGCTGAGGATATATCCTCCGCTAAAGTAACGGGAAAAATTGAGTGGCAGACTCGCTTCGACCATATGCAGCAGCACTCGGGCCAGCACATTCTTTCCCAGAGTTTTCATGAGCTCTTGAGTGCAGAGACTCTCTCTTTCCATCTGGGAGAAGCTATTTCTTCGGTAGAGATGGATTTAAGGAAGATTTCAGAAGAAGAGGTTGAGAAGGTAGAAAGGCGGGCTAATGAGATTGTGTTTGAGGACAGAGAGATAAAATGCTATTTCATTCCTGAAGAAAAGATCGAGAGTGTTCCGCTGAGAAGACCGCCTAAGAAAAAGGGGCTCATTCGAGTCGTGGAGGTCTCTGATTTTGATTTTTCTGCCTGTGGAGGAACACATGTCCGCAGGGCAGGTGAGATCGGCTTGATAAAAATTCTCAAGTTGGAAAAAATAAGGAACAATATCCGGTTTGAATTCATCTGCGGTAAAAGGACTTTAGAAGATTATTTACGGAAAAACAGAATTCTTCGTGAGCTTTCCACCAGGTTCACTGTTAATGAAGGGGAGATTCTCAATACTGTTGAGAAACTTTCTTCAGATTTAAAGTCTCAAAAGAGAAAAGGGAAAAAGATGCAGGAGAAAATTGCCCGGTACGAAGCTCAGGAAATCATTCAAGAAACAAAGGAAAGGATAATAAAAGAACTTTTTGTGGATAAAACACCCGAAGAGGTGAGGTTTCTGGTATTAAACATCATAAGAAAGGGTGATTTTGTTGTTCTCTTTGGCCTGAAGGGAGAAGAAAGGGGGCATCTCATCCTAGGCTGTTCGGAGAATATCAACATCGATATGAGAGAAATTGTTCCTCTGGTGTCTCCCTTGATAAAAGGAAAAGGGGGAGGGAGATCTTCTTTGGTTGAGATCGCTGGAGAAGAAATCGAGAATCTCGAACAGGCTTTGGAAAGAGCCTTTGAATTCATCAAAAAAAAGATGGGGTCAGACCTTTAAAACTTTAAAGCTCTGTACCCTTTGCTCATTCGTATCTTAAACAAATAATCGGATCCAGGCTGGCTGCTTTTCGGGCAGGAAAAATACCAAAGAAAAGACCCACCGAGATTGAGACAAATAACCCTAAGACAATTGACCAGGAGGTGACAGAAGTCGGTAGAGGAGTCACAGCTCTAACCAAGAAAGAAATTGCGAATCCGATAATTACTCCCAAAGCCCCTCCTGTGCCGGTCAGGAAAATTGCCTCAATCAGAAACTGCTTCAAAATATCTGCTGAGCGGGCTCCGATGGCTTTTCGTATTCCGATCTCCCTTGTTCTTTCCTTGACGGAAACGAGCATGATGTTCATGACTCCGATTCCACCCACGAGAAGACCTATGGAAGAGATAACAACCATGACCATGTAGACGGCTCCGGTAATCTGGTTATAAAGGTCAACAAAGGTGCCCTGGGTGGAGATGACAAAATCGTTGGGTTTTCCAAACCCGACTTTTCTCCTTTTTCGGAGCACATTGGTTATCTGGTCGATGGTTTCCTCCAGATAGCCATGTTTTTTGGGCACGGCTGTGATCTCAATTTCTGAAAGGTGATAGGGATAATACTTCATCAGGGTAGTTATGGGGATACCCACAAAATTGTCCTGACTCTGTCCGAAAATGTTGCCCCTTTTTTCAAGAATGCCCACAACGGTGAACTTTTCCGGACCGATTCTTATCTCTTTTCCCAGAGCATTTGTATGGGGAAAGAGAGTATCATTGAGTTCAGAACCGAGAACACAGACTTTGGTGCTATGTGTAATATCTGATTCTATCAAGAATCTTCCTTCTTCCGGGAGATAAGCAGAGAGAACCTGGGGGAACTTTTCGTTCATTCCCAATATTATGGAATCCAAACTCTTAATATTCTGGTATTTGATCGGGATGCCTTCCCAAAAATCTGCAGTGAGGTCAACAGCCACGGCTTTAACCAATGAACATTCCTTCTCTATGGCCATCGCATCTTCGAGGGTAAGGTCTTTTCTCTGTCTTTCTTCCTCTGAACGGTGGCCCATTTGAATTGGCTCGTGTTTGCCCACGAAGATCAAATCCGAGCCAATTGATTCAAGTTCGCCGATAACGGAACGGTTTAAGCCCTGGATGATAGCAACCATCCCGATAACCGTCATCACACCAATCATGATTCCCAGCAAGGTTAAGAAAGATCGGAGTTTATGGCTCCTAAGGGATTCAAGAGCCATCTGAATAATCTCTTTAAGGATTCCTAATCTCATTGTTATGCCCTTAAAGCTTCAATGGGGTCAAGCTTTGCAGCTTTGTTGGCAGGATAAATGCCGAAAAAGATGCCCACAGAAGCAGAGACAAAAATAGCTACAGCGATAGAGACAGGCTCTATGCTCGAAGGCCAAGAAGTAGCAGCCGTGAAGATCTTGGCAATAGCAAACCCAATCAGGATACCTATTATTCCGCCAGTTGTGGAGATGGCAGCAGCCTCGATTAAAAATTGGACTAATATGTCATTACGGCGAGCGCCTATTGCCATACGAATGCCTATCTCCTTTGTTCTTTCAGTGACAGCAACGAGCATGATATTCATGACTACAATACCTCCCACTAAAAGAGCAATGGAAGAGATAGCAATCATAGCGATATAGATGCTTGATGTCAGTGTTTTGTATATCTGAATAAAAGTCTCTGAGCTCGCAAAAGAAAAGTCGTCAGGATCTTTGAATGAAAGATGGCGTTTGGATCGAAGGATTGTTCTCACTTCCTCTCGAGCTGTTTCTAACTGTTCCTGAGAAAGGGTGTGAATATTGATGTCGATACTTCTTCTTGAGCCGTATATTTTGTGGAAAGTTGTGATGGGGATGCGAACATAGTTGTCCTGACTAAATCCAATAATTTTTCCTTTCTCCTGGCCAAGGCCGACAACTAAAAAATTGTGGGTGCCAATTTTTATCCTCTTACCCAGAGGGTCCAGATAGGGAAACAATTTCTCTATTATATCTGCTCCGATGATACAGACATAGCGGGAGTGCTCTTCGTCCTCTCTTTGAAAGTGCCGTCCTCTTTCCAACTTCACCACTGATCCGATTATGTGGTCAAGATGGGTAACTCCTCTTACATTCACGTCTTTAAGGTATTGATTCCTGAATTTTACGGTCCTGGCAGTATCAACGGTTGCTCCCACAAGCTCGCATGATTCGCACTGGTTGCGGACAAGCCTCATGTCATCTAAGGTCAGATCTTTCCGTTTGAGCATTTCTCGCCATTCTTTCAAGGAACCTCCAGTCATGGAAAATTTAGACACTGAAAAATCGTTGGCACCGTAGAATGCAAATTTTGTATAGACATAGTTATTCAGACCCTGGATGATCGAGACAACTGCAATTATGGAGAGGACGCCGATGATGATGCCCAATAGCGTCAGGAATGTCCTTAATTTATTTGACCAGAGAGAGCTCATGGCCATAGAAACAGATTCATTAAGGTTAATTCTAGCCATATTCCGTATTAATATTTTACATTATATGATACGCAAGAGGAAAGCAAAGGTTTACTGGGGTCAGGTCTTCTTCCGCTCTTGACATCTCTTTAAGGAGAAAACAGAATAAGCGGAGACGCGATGAAGGATCTTGTATTGGAAAGGAGAATCGTCAATGTCAGCACTAAATAAAAGTGATTCATCTGTATTATCTGGTTCTTGTGTTTATTTCAAAAGAACTGGTCGGGAGAATACTGGTAAAACTCTGGAGGTAGCAGCGAAGAAAGCCGAAGAGTTGGGGATTCAAAATGTGCTTGTGGCGACTACATCAGGAGAGACAGGCCTAATGGCAACCAATATTTTCGCCGTAAAAAATTTGATTATGGTCACTCACTCCACGGGTTTTGCAAAACCAGATTACCAGGAATTTCTGCCTGAATTTCGTAAAAAAATCGAAGAAGCTGGAGTCAAAATTTTGACCTGTCAGCATGCCTTGGGAGGAGTGGGTCGGGCAGTCAGGAAAAAACTGGGAACTTATGAGCTGGAAGAGATAATTGCTTATACTTTGCGAATTTTTGGCGAAGGAACAAAGGTTGCTGTTGAGATTGCGCTAATGGCTGCAGATGCAGGCTTCATCCCTACAAGTGAACCTTGTATTTCTGTAGGAGGCACTGGCCGAGGGGCTGATACAGCTATTCTTTTGAAGCCAGCTCATGCTCAAAATTTTTTTGACCTTAGAATCATGGAGATTCTTGCTAAACCTCGGCTAGAGGAGCTATAAGAGATGTAGAGGCTTGATTCATGTAGGGGCTTGATTTATCAAGCCCACCTTATAAATAAATAAAGAGCCCTTCACAAAACTCGCAACATATTTAATATCAACAAGTTACAGAAAGGTTAAAAACCCACTTGCCCACCTGCACGCAACCTATTTATAATCAGACAATTACAATGCATCATTTCTCAAAATCTTCACTTTTTCACCCAAAATCGGCCCCTCAAAAGGGGGGAGGTGGGCAAAAAATTCCGCTCTTCAATAACAAATCCATTTTGTGAAACCCTCTTTTTTCATCACTTCAAATATTAAATTATCTTACTGAATAAAAAATAGTTAGTCCATTATCTAATTTGCCCACCTCCCCCTTCTCACATATGCAAATTTTTATTATCATTCCTGATGAATCTTGCGACCTTCACAAAACTCCGACCTCGTGGGAGGTGGTTATGGATCAGCAAACTTTACTCCTTTCCCTTGAATCATTCCTGGATATCAACCCTCTCAAAAATTTCAAAATCCTCTTTGATAATCTGGATGCCTCACATCTGGACATTCGCCCTTCCTCAGGCAGAAAACCTTTCTCCCGCCAAAGTCTATTGCGTGCTCTAATCTTTAAAAATCTTAAAGGGCTTCCTACCTTAACTGAATTAGTTAATGAGTTAAAAGATAATCCCTCTGCTGCAATCCGATGTGGCTTCAACATCTTAAAGCCTTTGCCCAGTGTAGAAAGATTCTCCTCCTTCCTCAAAAATATGTCTAATAGAGAGCTGCAAAAAATCCGCATCCAACTTATCCACAACCTTATCCATCTTAGTGTCATCACGGGAGAGTACCTCTCCATTGATTCCTGTGCTATTCCGGCTCATGTTAAGGAAAATAATCTCAAAACCAATGTGAAAAGTCGTTTCTCAAAAACACGCATCCCCAAGGGTTCACCTGATGCGCGTCTTGGAATAATGGTCATTTATCCCACAGCTAATAAGAAAAAAATCCTCTACTTCTGGGGCTTCAGAGATCATGTCGTCATCGATGCCAAGGAAGAGCTCCCCATCTGGCAAATCACAAAACCTGCTGATGTCCACGAATCCCTAATGTTCATCCCAATCTTTAAGCTCATACAAGATGAGTTCCACTTCGATATTAAAGCAGTTATGGGCGATGGAATCTACGATACCAGTGCTATCCTTAAATATATTATCAAAGATCTAAAGGCTAAACCGCGTATCTCTCGAAACCCTCGCAATACTCAAAATCAACCAAATCTTCAATTCTCAAAAACAGGCAACCCGATCTGCCTAGCTCGGCTCGAAATGATGAACAGAGGCTCATACTACGATAAGAAACAAAATCGAAGGCGACGCAAATGGGTCTGCCCTCTCCACTATTCAAAAAAGTATGCCCATCAATTCATCGTCTGTCCTGCCTTCCATCCTAAGTTCTTCTCCCAAAAAGGTTGTTATGTCTGTATCCGCATAGATCAAGACATCAGAAGTGAAATCGACTATGGCTCCACTTCCTTCAAAACTGATATTAAACTCCGTTCTGGATCAGAGCGAGTCTTCTCAAGACTCTTTAATGTCTGTATGCAAAATCCTCCTGTCATTGGCTTTAATGCCGTTTCAAACTATGCTATTATTGCTCATATCACTGTATTGCTCGTTGCTTTGACAGCAGCCAAAAATAACATGAAAGACAAGATTCGCTTTATCAAGTCCTTCTTACCTAACTTCAATCCTTAATATTGCGAGTTTTGTGAAGCCCTAATAAATAAATAAATAAATAAATAGAATTGAAAGAATTTGATTGATCAAACCTTAACTGATAATTCATAAACATTAAAAAACTGAAAATGCAGATCAGGCTAAATAAATTCTTGGCTCAGGCCGGAGTTGCTTCAAGAAGAGAAGTGGATAAAATGATTGCTGAGGGAAGAATTGAAGTAAACGGGCAGGTGGTCCAGGTGCTGGGTTATAAGATAGATGACGAGAAAGACAGAGTAGATGTTGAAGGTAGAAGAGTGGAAAAAGAGGAAGAACTGGTCTATTTGATGATAAATAAGCCTCCTGGATATCTGGTAACCCTCAAAGATAATTTCCAAAGGCCCACGATTCAGCAGTTGCTTCCTTCCCTGAAGAAGAGAGTCTTTCCGGTCGGAAGGTTGGATTATGACAGCAGCGGCCTTCTGCTCTTGACTAATGATGGAGAATTGGCTTATCGTTTAACTCATCCTCGCTTTAAAGTCCCCAAAGCTTATTTGGTCAAAGTTAAGCGTGATCCAGATCCTTCAGAGCTTACGAGACTCGAAAAAGGAATTTACCTTGATGGCAAAAAGACAGCTCCAGCTAAAATTGCTCAGATTGGAGGCGATCCTAAAAAGAGTCTCCTTAAGATTGAAATCTATGAGGGCAGAAAAAGAGAGGTGAAAAGGATGTTCCAGGCTGTCGGTCATAAAGTTCTTCAGCTGCAAAGAATCAATTTCGGAGGCTTAGGATTGGGAAATCTTAAAATGGGGAAATGGCGCTTTCTCACCCGCAAAGAGATTGACTCTCTGAAGAAACAAGTAGCACTGAAGTAAATGGAGAATTAGGAATTAAACATCTCAGGGAAAAGTCAAATATTGAGACCCAATCTTTATTCTTTTTTTGATTCTTTTTCTTTTCCTTTTTCAGGTTGAGTGGAGAATGCCTTCCAGCTTTGAGCCAATCTCTGCAGTTCCTGATCAACAAGATAATTCACCGTGCCTTCTTCAAATGTCTCATCTTTCTTTCTTTCCCCAGCTTTGACTTCTGTTAGGATTTCAATTCCCTCATCTATAGATTTAACAGGATATATGTGAAATTTTGCTTGCTTAACTGCTTCAACCACATCATTGTTAAGCATGAGATTTTTGATGTTTTGATGAGGAATTATAACTCCCTGGTTTCCTGTAAGGCCTTTAGCCTTACAGACATCGAAAAAACCCTCAATTTTTTCGTTTACGCCGCCTATGGGCTGAATCTCTCCCTTCTGGTTGAGCGAGCCTGTGACAGCTATATACTGTTTTAAAGGCAAATTAGAAAGGCTGGATAGAATGGCGTAAACCTCGGTAGAGGAAGCACTGTCTCCATCAACTCCAGAATAAGACTGTTCAAAAGCGATACTTGCCGATAGGGAAAAGGGCTTTTTCTGGGCATATTTTCCTCTTAAGTATCCTCCTAAAATGAGGATACCCTTATTGTGCGTCCGGCCGCTTAAATCGGCTTCTCTTTCAATGTTTATGACTCCTGCTCTTCCTACGGCTGTTCTTGCTGTGATTCGAGTAGGTTTGCCGAAAGCAAATTCGCCCATACTATAGACTGAAAGCCCGTTGATCTGACCTGTGACTTTGCCTTTGGTGTCGATCATGATAGTTCCTTCTTCGATGAACTCTTGTATCTTATCCTCTATCAGGCTTACTCGCTCGAAGCGCTCCTGGATGGCTTTTTCGACATGCTCGGTGCCGACCGTCTTTTTATTGTCTTTTTGAGCCCAGTAGCTGGCCTCGCGCAGGACGTCGGCGATAATATGGAAGCGTGTGGAAATTTTTTTCTGCCTTCCGGCAAGGCGTGTTCCGTATTCGATGACAGCAGCGATTCCACTTCTATCAAATGGCATTAGCTTATCTTCATCAGATATTTTTTTTATGAAGGTGCCATATTCTTTGGCAGTTTTGTTGTCCTTCTTCATCTCTGAGTCAAATTCAGCTTTTACCTTGAATATTTTCTTAAAATCTTCATCCATGTAGTAAAGGATGTTATAGATATGAGCATCTCCTATCATGGCAACTTTGACATCGCATTTAACGGGCTGAGGTTTTAGCCTGAATGGGGAAATGAGGAAAAGCGAAGCGTAATTTTGGATTTGCAATGTTTGGTTTCTCAAAGTTCTCTTAAGCGTAGGCCAGACACCCGGTTCAATCAGGGCATCCAGGGCATTTATGATCAAATAGCCGCCGTTGGCCTTGAGAAAAGAGCCAGCTTTGATTTTCGTAAAATCAGTTTGGATGAAGCCATATCGGGAAGAGACCATTTCCATAGAGCCAAAGAGATTGATGTAATTCGGATTTGTTTCCATGATAACAGGGGAACCCTTCACATCTGAATTATCGATTAGGAGATTCACTCTGAATGCTGAGAATGGATCCATGGCTTCCATTTCCTTTTCTTCCTTTTTTTTGCCTTTAAAGAGGTCAATGTTCCTTATCAGGTTATTTTCAATTTCTTCCAGGTATTCAGAAATCCTTGGATAGTCAAATTTTGACCTTATCTCATTGATGGCCCCTCTGATTATGGGAGTTATAGACTCGGCATCCCAGTCTTTCAAGAACTTTCGGGTCTCGTCCTCGATCTCTTTCATCAGTTCGAATGTTTTTTCAAGTTTGCCAGTCAATTCTTCATACTTTTTGCTCAGCTCTTCCAATCTCTCTTTTGGAAATTCGCCTTTCTTGACCAGGTCTTCGAGTTTGTTAAAAGGAGTTGGTTTTCCTTCGATCAAAGGGACGAGGTCAGGCTTTACAAAAAGACCCATCTGAACCTGGATAACAGAAAAACCTTCCTTGGCTACTTCCTCTTCAAAATTCTTAAGGATTTCTTTTTGCTTTCTTTGCTGGGATTCAACTATGCTGTCCCTTTTTTCTGAATAATACTTGCTTTTTAGCATTTCCGGAATGTTCGTTTTTAGCATTTTAATAAGACTCTCTATGGCCTCTTTAAAAAGTTTTCCTTTTCCGGCTGGAAGGGTTACCAACATTGGTTCATCAGGATTCTTGAAATTGTTAACATAAAGAAGATCATCAGGAGTTGTATCTCTCTTTTCCATTTTTTCCAAGAGTTGCTTAATAGTTGTGGTTCGACCTGTTCCCACCATCCCAGATATAAATATATTGTAGCCGAGGCTCTTGATTTCTAAACCTGTCTGGATGGCCTTGAGTGCTCTTTCCTGACCAATTATTCCTTCGCAAGGTTTGCATTCATCGGTACTGCTGAAAGGAATCTTTTTAAGATCGCAGTTCCACTTCAACAAATCTGCGGGAAGTTCTTTAAAATTTGTTGCTCTTTTCATCATAGCCTCCTAAAATTCCACAGAAGTTATATCTAATTTATAAAAAATTATCATAATACTATTCCAAACACAAACTCAATCACGCTCTGCAAGCATCTTTGGGATCAGGTCTTATCCTAGGGAATGCCCTAGGGACAAGGTGCAGGAAAACATCTTTGGGGTCAGGCCTTATCATTAGGAATGCTATAAGGGCGAGAAGGAAGAAAATATCTTTTCCCGATGGCAAGGCCTGACCCCAGAGGCCGGCCCCCGGTTCTGAGGGAATAGTCAGAAGATTAGGTCTTGCCGTCTTGAGCCAGACTTTGTTGGGACCAGATCTTGCTATCGAGAGGACAAATTTTTCTGCCCTTGATTATACAGGCATCCCAAGATAAGGCCTGACCCCAAGTGTATTTGTGGATGGATGATGCGACCTGATATAATACTAGTGCAAACGCAATTATTCCAGCGTCATTGCGAGGAGCGAAGAAGATTCCTTCGCTTTGCTCGCAACGGCGGATTGCCACGCCCTTTCAGGGCTCGCAATGACATTGTAAAAATATATATTGCGTTTATACTAGTGCAAAAAAAACTATTATCTGTTAAAATAGATAAAATTTTGGAGGGAGGAACAGGAGTGATAGCTGTCCAGGTTGAAAATGTAAAGAGTAGATCGGAGCTAAAAAATTTTATCCATTTTCCCTGGAAAGTTTACAGGAGAGACCCCGATTGGATTCCTCCTCAGTTTTGGAAAAGAGAAAAGCTAACTTTCAGGGACATTAAAGGGAGATGAAAATGAAAACATACCAAGGAAAACTTCAGGCAAAAGGTTTAAAGATTGGAATTGTAGTCAGCCGCTTTAACCAATTTATTTCAGAAAGACTACTGGAAGGCGCTCTTGATGCACTCCATAAGTTAGGAGCCGCAGAGCAAGATATATCCGTTTACAGAGTTCCTGGTTCCTTTGAGGTTCCGTTTGTTGTTAAAAAATTGGCCGGGGGAAAAAAAGTGGATGGAATTGTCTGTTTAGGTGCCCTGATTAGAGGGGATACGCCCCATTTTGATTTTTTAAGTGCTGAAATTACCAAAGGATTAGCTCAAATCTCTATCGAAGAGGGTCTGCCTGTCTCCTTTGGCATCTTGACAGTTGATACGATTGAGCAGGGAATAGAACGCGCGGGCGCAAAAGGAGGTAATAAAGGTTGGGATGCAGTGTTTTCTGTTGTGGAGACACTTAACTTGATAAAAGAATCTGGACTTGAGTAGATTGGAAACTGCCTTATGGGTCAAAGAAGGAAAGCCCGAGAGGAAACCCTCCGTATTCTTTTTCGATTAGAATTCGAAAACAAACAAATTGAAAAGACGCTGAATCAGTACTGGAAGAGCAAGAAAGCTTCTGAGGAAATAAAAGAATACAGCACCTGGTTAGTCAATGGTGTAATTTCTGATCAAGCGAAAATCGATAATATCATTCAACAGGTTTCTGAGCATTGGCGCATCTCCCGTATGGCTCTCGTAGATCGCAATATATTGAGGATGGCTGTTTTTGAGCTTCTCTACGAAGAGAATATTGCTCCGGCTATTGTAATCAATGAAGCGATTGAAATAGCCAAAAAATACAGTGGAGATGAGGCTGCGACATTTGTGAATGGAATTTTAGATGCCGTACGAAAAGATCTAAAAGATATAAAGAAATCGTTAGAGGAAAAAGAACATGCCTGAAAAGAAGGCCCAGCAAAGAAAAGAAAACTTGAATCAAGCCGAGGGCCGAAAAGAGGGCGAGCAGGAAATTGCTCGCCGGGCTAAGATGGGAAAACTTGCCCAAGAAAAGATTGAGCTTTTTCCTCACAAAGTAAAGACAACTCATACTGTTTTTGAGGTGACGGAAGGTTTCTCTTCGTCTTCGAACGAAGATCTTGAAAAGAAAAAAGTGAGAGTCATATTAGCCGGTAGAGTTATGTCTATCCGTGGGATGGGTCGAGCCACTTTTTTACACATAGCGGACAGCCGATCTAGAATTCAGGCTTACTTGAAAGAAGATAAAGTAGGCAAGAAAAACTACAAGCTTTTCTCATTAATAGATATCGGGGATTTCGTCTCGGTCGAAGGAGCTTTGTTTAAGACCAGGACTGGAGAGTTGACTGTTTTTGTTGATTCATACACGTTTTTGGCTAAATGCCTTCATCCTCTTCCGGAGAAATGGCACGGATTGCAGGATGTTGAACTTCGTTACCGAAAAAGATACCTGGACTTAATCATGAATCCTGCGGAAAGAGATGTGTTTAGACTCAGAAGCGCTATGATCTCTCACATAAGAAAGTTTTTTGATAAGAAAGGATACATCGAAGTTGAAACGCCTATGATGCACAGCATCCCTGGGGGTGCTTTGGCCAAGCCGTTTAAAACGTTTCACAAAGCCCTGGGTATTGACCTTTATTTGAGAATAGCTCCAGAGCTTTATTTGAAGAGGTTGATCGTGGGAGGCTTTGAAAAAGTCTACGAGATTAATCGAAGCTTCAGGAATGAAGGAATCTCCTCCGAGCACAATCCAGAGTTCACCATGCTGGAATTTTACGAAGCTTACAGCGATTATAATGATATGATGGAATTGACCGAAGAGCTTATCCATGACATGAGTCTCTCTCTTCTAGGAACAGAAAAGATCGCTTTTATGGGGAAAAAGATTTCTGTGAAAAGACCCTGGAAAAGGATTAAGTTCAAAGAAGCACTGGTTTATTACAGTGGCTTAGCTCCCGATCGTTTTGATGACAGGTCCGGCACAATAGAATTGGCTTCGACCTTAACTCCTGATAAAAAAGCTTCTTCCTATGGGAAGGCGTTGGATATAATTTTTGACAAATATGTCAAGCAAAATCTTGTTCAGCCGACTTTTGTGATTGATTTTCCTAAAGAAGTCTCACCTCTGGCCAAGGCCTTGAAGGAAAATCCGGATGAAGCCGAACGTTTCGAACTCGTCATGGGAGGTATAGAGATTGCCAATGCTTTTAGCGAATTATCGGACCCTTCAGAACAGAGAAGGAGGTTTGAGCAGCAAGCAGAAGCGAGAAAAAAGGGAGACGAGGATGCTCATTTGGTTGATACCGATTATATCCATGCTTTAGAATACGGACTTCCCCCCACCGGGGGGGAAGGAATTGGGATTGATCGATTGGTTATGATTTTTGCCAACAGAAAGTCTATAAAGGATGTTATCCTTTTTCCTCTTCTCCGCCCCAAAAAGGAATAATTTGAGTTTTTACCATGAACTTTGAGTCGTTCATTGCCAGGCGATACCTGACAGCAAAGAGGAAGCAGGCTTTTATCTCTGTCATCACCTTCATCTCCATTCTGGGCATTACCATCGGAGTTATGGCTCTTATTATAGCTATAGCTCTAATTACGGGTTTTCAGGATGATGTTCAGGATAAAATCCTTGGAGCTACCTCCCACCTCATGGTCTCTGATATGGACCCGGAAGGGTGGAAGGATTATCCTCAACTAATATCGAAAATAGAGAGTTTAAAAGGGGTGAAATCTGTTTCTCCTGTTGTTCATGACGGTGTGTTCCTGATAGGCCCTTCTGAGAATAAAGGCGCTCTGCTTAAGGGTATTGATTTTAATTTAGAGAAAAAACACTCGCAGTGGCTTCAAGAGTTAGAGAGAGGAAATATTCCTGCTCCTGACTCCAAAAGGGAGGGAATCCTTCTCGGTCGTGAAATAGCCGCAAGCATCGGGGTGGGAATTGGAGATGTGGTGACTGTTATTACTTCTTCTTCCCGTTTATCGCCGATCGGACCTATTCCTAAACGAAAAAGATTTATCGTGACCGGCATTTTCAACACGGGCTTGTATGAGTTTGATTCCTCAACGGTTCTTGTCTGGCTGGAATCAGCGCAGAAATTTTTTGGCCTTGGGGAGGAAATTAGCTACATTCAAGTCAGAATAGATAACATTTTCGATGCTCCGAAAATAGGCAATAAGATTAAAGAGATTATCCCTCCTCTGGCCTATGTGACGACTTGGATGGAGTTGAATAAATCGCTTTTCTCTGCCTTGAAGCTCGAGAAAAACATCATGTTTCTCACAATCGCCCTTATTGTTTTTGTCGCGGCCTTGAACATTATCGCCACCCTTATCTTGATGGTTATGGAGAAGACAAGAGACATAGGTATTCTCATGGCCATGGGTGCCAGTTCTCAAAGTATAAAAAAAATATTTTTCCTCCAAGGAGCTATGATCGGAATCGTCGGAACAGCTGCTGGAGTAATCCTGGGGTTGCTTTGGTGCCTGCTTGCAAATACTTTTGAGCTTATCAAGGTGCCAGTAGATATCTACCAAATCTCTTTCGTTCCTTTTCATATCAAACTTTTTGATTTAATCTTGATTGTGGGAGTTGCTCTTTTAATCAGTTTTCTCTCGACATTTTTCCCTTCGCATAGAGCATCAAAAGTCGACCCGGTTATTGCCTTAAAATATGAATAGTCTACTCAAAGCTGTAAATCTTGGAAAAAATTATCCGTTGCCCACGGGAGTTCTGCGTGTTTTTGAAGGAATAAATTTTGAGCTCCTTGAGGGCGATCTTGTGGCTATAATGGGAGTTTCTGGAGTCGGAAAGACAACTTTCCTTAATTTGCTGGGAGCTCTGGATAAGCCGAGCGAAGGGAAAATCCTGTTTGAGGGCGACGACCTCCTCTTTCATCGAAGTAAAAAAGAATTGGCAGAGATAAGAAACAGGAAGGTTGGCTTTATCTTTCAGTTTTACCACCTTCTGCCAGAATTTACAGCTTTAGAAAATATTGCCGTCCCTCTTTTGATAAGAGGCGTGGAGAGGAAAGAGGCGGAGAGGAAAGCTCATGAAATCCTCAAGGAAGTTTCTTTGGAAGATAAAGCTCATATAAGACCAGCACTGCTTTCAGGAGGAGAGCAGCAGAGAGTAGCAATTGCCAGAGCATTGGTCAACGAGCCCAAATTGCTTTTAGCCGATGAGCCTACAGGAAACATGGATTGGAAAACAGGGCAGATGATTCTGGCTCTCATTCAAGAGATGCACAAGAAAAAAGGATTATCATCTGTTATTGTTACACATAATGAAAAGGTTGCTCAATTCTGTAACAGTGTGTACTTGATGGAAGGAATGGAATTGAAACTTTTGTCTCGTCGATAGAGTTATTATTAAGGCAGTAAAGCGAAAATCGAAATTAGTAAGATAAAATTAGAATTAGGGGAGGTTCCCATTTTGAACGTCCCCATTTTGCCATATGAAATAGTTGAAATTAACTGAGTTGAAGAGTCACCGATCAACCGTTGGGCCGGATAAACGAGTCAACGGATATCGTTGAAAAAAAAAGATTAATATGTTATAAGGAAAGAGAAATGAAAAAAATTCTATTATGCTTTGTTATCTTGTGCCTTGCGCCCTATCTCTTCGGGCAGGAGATGGTTGAGAAGATTGAAATCGTCGGCAACGAGCGCGTCACGCGGGAGACGGTTCTTTATTATCTTTCTTCAAGAGAAGGAGACTACTACAGCGAGGAGTTGTTGAGAAGAGATTTTAGAATTTTATGGTCAACAGGATTTTTCTCTAATATCAAAATAGAAAAAGAAGATGGGACAAAAGGGAAGATAGTAAAGATCATCGTCGAGGAGAATCCAGTCATCAAGAATATCATCTATAAAACTGGAAAGAAGCTGAAGGAGAATGATATCGTCAATAAACTAAAAGAGAATGATGAATACATCCTCCCTTATTCTTATTACAACGAGTTTAAAATAAAGAGAATCCAGGAGACGATCCAAGATTTACTCCTCGAGAAGGGCCTTACTTCTGGCAAGGTTACGGTTAAAGTAAATAAAGAAGGAAAGAACGAGTTAGAGGTCTTGTTTGATATCAACGAAGGGCCAAAAGTTAGAGTTGGTGAGGTCGAATTTGAAGGAAGCACAAAGTTACTAAAGAGTGTTGTTAGGGGAGCGATGAAGCAGAACAAGAAGCACGGGGTTCTTGCCTGGATAACAGGGAAAGATGTCTTTAAGCAGAACAAGATCAGTGAAGATCTAGAAAGCATAAAAGAGAGGTACCGCGAACACGGATACATGGAAGCTACAGTTGGTGAACCCAGGATTGAGGAAATCACAAAAAGGACAATTTTGTTCAAAAAACAGAAGATGAAGAAGATCATTATTCCTGTCAATGCTGGCTATCGTTATACTGTAGGCGAGGTTAAGATCGAAGGGAATAAGATTCTTTCCGCTAAAGGCTTGCGCAGGCTCATTAAATTCAAAGAAGGTGATGTTTATAGCACCAAAATTAGAGAAAAAAGTATTGAAGATATGGGAGAGATTTATAGAAACCTTGGCTACATTCGTTCCGCTGTATATCCTGTAGAAAAACTGGACCCCAAGAGAAAACGTGTAAATGTGACTTTCAATGTCGTTGAAGGAGATGTGGTCTATTTAAACAGGATCGAATTCAAAGGCAATACATTCACTAAAGACAAAGTTATCAGGCGTGAAATGCTCCTCAGAGAGGGAGATAGGTTCAGCTTAGCTATGTTCAAAGACAGCATTTTGAGGATGAGCCAGCTTGGACTGATTGAGCCTGTCGGGGAGCCTGATATAAGGCCTAATCCTGAAGATCCCAATAAAATGGATATCATCCTGAATGTTAAAGAGCTTCAAAGGAACAACATCCAGTTTTCGGCTGGCTACAGTGGTTATGAAGGCACTTTTGTTGCTCTAAGCTACTCCACAGTGAATTTCTTAGGAGCTGGAGAAAAGTTAGAACTTATGGTTCAACATGGAAAAAGAATCAAAAACTATATGTTTGGCTTTTCTGAACCCTATTTTCTTGATTACCCAGTGAGTTTGGGATTTAATGTGTATAATCGTCATATAATATATCCCTTTCTGTTCAATCAAAAAGCAAAAGGAGTTAATTTTACAGCAGGAGGGAGGGTTAAAGGATATTGGAGAACAAATCTTACTTATGCCTATGAATACATCGATATTGATGCCGATGAAGGTAGCTATTACTACGATTTCCGAGGAGGTTATGCTGTAAGCAGCATAACTCCTATGATATATAGTTCCACCATAAACAGCCCCATAACTCCAACAAGAGGTTCCTTGTATATGCTTTCAAGCAAGTTCTCAGGTGGTTTTTTGGGAGGAGATATGAGCTTTATCAAGCCCCGCATTGAGTGGAGTTTCTTTCATCCGTTAGTCCTGAACCATGTTGTTGGATTCCATATAGAGTATCAGTTTATCAAGGTATTTGGAGGCTCAAGAATTCCAATCTGGGAAAAATTCTATCTTGGGGGAGAGAGGTCGATCAGAGGCTACGAAATTTATTCCATAAGGGGGGACGAGAATGTCGGCGGCGAGAAATCTTTTGTTTTCAACACAGAATACATCATTCCAATCGGCGGTCCCCTGTATGCTATTCTCTTTTATGATATGGGGAATGCTTTTGCTCGAGAACAGAAAGTTAAATTTAACAATTTATATTATTCGACAGGGCTGGAGATGAGGATATTTGTTCCTGCCCTCAGAGTTCCTTTCAGGCTCATTTTTGCTTATAATAACCGAAAGATACGTGATGATGATACCAATTTCGCCTTTCGTTTTGCGATTGGAACTACTTTTTAAGCGATAAAGAGCCCATTTTAAATTAAGGAGGCAAACGATGTGGAGAAGCAGTAGCAAAATTCCTTTATTAGCCCTACTCTTTACATTTCTGGTTTTTGCAGGTTTTGCTCAGGAATCAGGTAAGATTGGCATCGTTAATTCAAATGAAGTAATTCAAAAATCGAATGAGGGAAAAGCGGTTATGGCTCAGCTGCAGGAAAAAGATAAAAGCAATTCGACTAGAATTTCTACAATGGATGAAAAAATCCGCGAGTTAGAGACTAAGCTCAATACTCAGAGGCTTACACTCACCCAGGAATCTATTCTTCAGTTAACTTCTGAGTTGGAGAGAAAGCGGACAGAAAGAAAGCGGTTTGCAGAAGATTCCTTAAGGGAGTTACAGGAGCTCAGGTTCAGGCTGTTCACCAAAGTCCAGGATGAGGTGATTCCGATTATCGAAGGATTAGGGAAGGAAAGGAACCTGAATATAATTTTTGATCTGGCTAATAGCGGAGCTGTATATGTCAATCCGACGATCGATCTCACAGAAGAAGTCATCAAAAGATACGATGCCTCTAAGGCCGCAAAAAAATAAAAGCTTGCTTACTATCGAGAAAATCCTCAAGTCCCTTCCCCATCGCTATCCCTTTTTATTGGTGGATAGAGTATTAAAGCTCGAAAAGGGAAAGTGCATTACTGCCATCAAGAACGTTTCCATTAACGAACATTTCTTCCAGGGGCATTTTCCTCATTTAAAGGTAATGCCTGGTGTTTTAGTTGTCGAAGCTTTGGCCCAGGCAGGCGGCATT
>Ga0307380_10002886_pt1 | contig 24112 bp, 13 predicted proteins | sample UN3MG_FD_202239 | JGI IMG/M metagenome (GOLD analysis project Ga0307380, IMG submission 202239) | Soil microbial communities from Risofladan, Vaasa, Finland - UN-3 | ecosystem: Environmental > Terrestrial > Soil > Coastal area > Acid sulfate soil | place: Finland: Risofladan, Vaasa | collected... | reverse complement strand
ATGTCGGTAATATCATCAAAGGCAAACAGGAATATGTTCTTCTTGATGAACAGCTTGTAGCTTATGACAAAGTAATAGCATGCACCAAAAAAGGTTTTCATGATAAACAGAAGAGGGTCATTCTTATCAAGGGAGGTCCGGGCACCGGTAAATCCGTTATTGCTATTAACCTGATGGCTGATCTCCTTCTGGATGGATACAATGCCCATTATGCAACAGGTTCAAGGGCCTTCACCACGACACTAAGGAAAATCATCGGCACGAGGGGTTCTATCCAATTCAAGTATTTTAATAGCTATATGAGTGCAGAAAGAAATGCGGTTGATGTCTTAATTTGTGATGAGGCTCATAGAATCAGGAAAGTAAGTCATAGCCGCTATACTCCGAGAGATGACCGTTCAAATCTGCCGCAGATCCAGGAATTGATAAATTCGTCGAAGGTTTGTGTTTTTTTCATCGATCAAGATCAAGTTGTTAGGCCTGATGAAATAGGGTCGGTGGATTATATAAAAAATAGTGCGAAGGAAAATAATTGTGCTGTTCATGAATATGAACTTGAGGTTCAATTCCGGTGCAGCGGATCAGATGCATTTGTAAACTGGATTAACAACACATTAGGCATCCATCGTACAGCTAATGCTATTTGGTCAGGAAAAGATGAATTTGATTTCAGGATTTTTAAGTCTCTTGAATCTTTAGAGGAAGCAATAATAAATAAATCTCAGCAGGGTTTTAAATCAAGAATGACGGCCGGTTTTTGCTGGAAATGGTCAAAGAAACCAAAGGCAGACGGGACACTGCATGAAGATGTTCAAATAGATGGATTTCGGCGACCCTGGAATGCCAGGCCAGAAGCAACAAGGTTAGCTAAATGTATCCCAAAAGCTACTTTGTGGGCCAATGATCCGAATGGCATTAATCAGATTGGCTGCATCTATACTGCACAGGGATTTGAATTTGACTATGTAGGTGTAATATTTGGCAATGATCTTGTCTATAATTTAGATGAACAGGAATGGGAAGGCCATCCTGAAAATTCAGGTGATCCTGTTGTGAGATGTTCGAAGGATAAGTTTATTAATCTTGTTAAAAATACTTATCGTGTACTTTTGTCAAGAGGCTTAAAGGGATGTTATGTATATTTTATGGATAAAGATACCGAAAGGTTTTTTAAGAGCAGGATGGAATATTCAAAGGGCTCTACTTCTACAATTTTATCACAATAAAGTTTTGGTGACTAACGTCAAATATTTTATTGCCTGGATAAACTTGGCCAATTACTGTATCTCTATGAATTTCAATATGATAAATTCCATTAATAAGATCAAAATTTCTTGGCTCTGCATTGAAATTATTAGGCTCAAAACCACGTTTTAAACCTTTAATAATAGACGCAATTTCTATTCTTCTGGCCGCAGATGATAGCTCTACCAGCAAGATAATATTAATTATTTCTTCATTTTTTTTACTTTCAAACTTCCTCAAAGAGGCATCTAATATTCTTACAATCTCTTCATCATCTGCACCAGCAAAGCTTACTGGCCACGCTTGAATACCACTGCCTTCATAGCTCCTTTTCATATGCTGCACAACAAGAATATTGATAGGATAATACTGCATTTTAACTGCAATATTGCATGGGATCACAAATTATAGACATCATTTGAGCTTTAATTTTCAAATTTTGCTTCTTGCTGTATAATAATTGTTATACATTATGAAATTTATCACTATAAAAATAATACTACTGATTTTAGGAGTGTTCGTTATGCAAACAAACGCGCAAGATATTGAACATATTTCTCTTATTACTACTCCAGTCATATTGTTTAAAGGAGATAAGGTTACCTTACAAGGCACTGGTTTTTTCTATGTTCTTGAGGATAGTACGAAAAAAAATATTATATTTTTAATTACAAACTATCATGTGCTAACAGGGAATGCTCCAAAGACAAACAAACTTCCTAAAGGTGACAATATTAAATTTTATTTTCATAAGGACCCAAATAACCCCGGTGAAGTTAATGAAATAAGAATTCCTCTTTTTACAAAAGAAAATAAAGAAGTATGGATCGTTAGTAAAGATTATCCAGAAGCAGATGTAGCTGCTATCCCAATTTTATCATCTTTTACAAAAGGAGCATCTGTTTATGCAATTACTGAGAATTGGACAAAAAGCAATATGAAAATTAGACCAACATCAACAATCACTTTAGTTGGATATCCTTATGGCTTTTTTGATAAGAAAAACTGGTTGCCAATTTGGAAAACTGGAACTATTGCAACTGAACCATCGTATAATTTTGAAGGGAAACCCTTAATGTTAATTGATATTTCTGCTTTTCCAGGGATGTCAGGCTCACCTGCTTTTGCTATCGCTAATGGAGCGTATCAAACAATTGATGGGCCAACTACTGTTGGTCAAGTCAGAATGTTCTTGGGAATTTATGCAAGCATGCAAATGGTTACCGAGGCAAAATATCTTGAGGAATTGGTACAAAAAGATTCAAAAAAAGGAATAAAAATTAGTAGTTCATTGGAACTTGGACATATTTGGAAAGCAGATTTGATTGTTAATATGATAAAAAATATTGATGTTAAAAAGTACGAAGAAGAAATAGTCAAAAAGCTTTTTTAGAACTGTATAACAAATCAATCCAGCGGACAAAATTGTTGGCGTAATTTTGCTGCTGATTTATAATGTTATCGCGCCATTCTTTAAAGTAACTAGATTTGATAGGTGCAAAATATCAAACTGCGTAAATAAAATACAGGTTAGCTTCTACTTTGCCAAAAAAGTTACCTAAAGGTTATTCAATCTTTTATTTACTGCCATGTTCTAACGTACAGAGAATCAGGATAAAAGACGATTTTAGGTCTTAAAAATCTCGTTTAAGCCTGTTTGTTTGCTGTGAAATATAAGCAAAAATTTTGATTGTGATAGAATTACTGCGGTCCATCACATAATTAATTTTATTAGAATCTAATTGAATATAACTCCAAGTAATACAAACAGCGATTTCCCAACATTTTATAACCTGGCGTTATAAGAAAACATATAAGTTATTTTATTAATGATTTGGAGATCAAGGATAAAAATCACCCCCCGACTTCATCTCTAAAGACTATTGACCTTTATGAAGACGAACTGTAATATTTTATTTCAGTCCTTAGCATGACTGGACTATATTTAGATGAATGGGTGAATTAAAATTTCAGAAAAGGTGATTTCTCTTCCGTTTGAAAACCTTAAACGATTAAAATTTTATCCCTGATGCTATAATAAAGCTACTTTTTACATAAATGATAAGAGATTGTCTAAATTACTTTAAACCTTCAAGGAGATAATTGTATGGGATATTTAGTGAAAATTAATACAGATAAAACAGAAATCATTAAGCCCAAATCATTTGAAACAGAGAAAATCCTCCAAGAAGCTGTAAAAAAATATCCTGAGATCATTCCTTTAGAAGAAATCGACGAAAATTTCGATCCTCTTCTTATTATAGGCAGAGAATTCTCATTAGAAGGGGCTGGCTCTATCGATTTATTAGGAATTGATGTTTCTGGCCTTATAACCATCATTGAATTTAAACTCGAAAAAAATACTGATATAAGAAAGATAGTCGCACAGGTGATTGAGTATGCTGCCAATCTATGGGAAATGAGTTATGATGTTTTAGATAAAAAAGTACAGGGTTACTTTAATAGTAGCAGTTGTGAGATTAAAGAAATCAAGGATAAAACATTAGTCCAGGCAGTCGGTTGGCATTATAAAAATACAAACAAAGATGAAGCATTAGACTTTTCGCTTGAAGAATTTATTAAAAATGTCTCCAGTAATCTCCAAAAGGGTGAATTCCGTTTAATTATATTCTGTGATAATGTTGATGAAAGAACAAAAAGGGCGGTGGAATACTTAAATTTACTTTCAATGTTTGATATTTATTGTGTATCTACAGATGCGTTTGAAGTAGACGGAAAAAGTTTTTTTAAGTCGAGTTTAATAACAATAGATAGAAAAAAAACTTCTGCTGGAAGAAAACGAGCTGGCAAGATAAGTTTTGATGACTTTTTAAACTCTATTCCGAATAAGTATAGAGAAATATATAAATTTTTTGATGATATAATGAAGGGGATAGATGGATATTACTCCATGGGAACAAGAGGATTCGCTTTTTATTTACTCTTGGGGGAACATAAAATGAGAGCTTTTGAAGGGCATCCTAATTACATAGCCCTCATATCAAAAAATTACTTCGATAAATATTTAAACAAAGAAGAGTTAATAGTGAGAGAAGATGAAATAAAAGATTATGAAGAAAAAATAAAAAACATAAAACCATTTAAAGATTCTTTTAAATCTAAGGGAATATATCCTATTTATAAATATAATCGGATTAAGCCAGACGAACTTAAAGAATATTTCAATTTCATAATTGAATGGTATAAAAAATGGTTTACGGAATGAAAATAGATATCAGCGCAAATATTAATCAAGAGGGTTATTATCATAACTATCATAAAGATGCTAATATTATCTAGCCGGAGGCTTCATTATGACCCAAATTCAACCCGATGCCATTCTCATAGGACCTTTTTGGCCAGAAAAGGTAAGAGTAATATCCGTAAAAAGCATAAGTGAAAATCAAATTAGAATAGAGGCAGTTGGCCTTGATACACAGAGATTTTATAATCCGATTTTGTCTCCACAAGATATAGACCTCCTCGAAATCATCGAAGAAAGACCATTTAGTTTTAAAGCAGACGGTGAATCTTTATTTCTTTACCTCGAAGCTCATCGAATAAGAAATGCATTTCAATTTGATCCACTCTATGCAATAAATGTCTCCCAGGTTGATCCTTTACCTCATCAGATTGAGGCTGTTTACCATTATATTATGCCTAATCCTCGCATACGTTTCATGCTTGCAGATGACCCAGGGGCAGGTAAAACAATAATGGCTGGCCTCCTTCTAAAAGAATTAAAATATCGCGGGCTTGTTGAAAGAACTCTCATTGTTGTTCCCGGACACCTTAAAGATCAGTGGAAGAGAGAATTGAAAGAAAAATTTCAAGAAAATTTTACTCCGGTGGATAGAAATATAATGAATGCGACTTGGGGACAAAATTATTTTGCAGAAAATAACCAGCTTATTATATCAATGGATTTTGCTAAACAGGATGATGTGATGTTTGCTCTCAAAGATACAAGATGGGATTTAATTATAGTTGATGAAGCACACAAGATGTCTGCATATAAATACAGCCAGAAAATAAAGAAGACACAAAGGTATACTTTCGGAGAACTTCTCTCTCCTTTGACTACTTATTTTCTTTTCCTTACAGCTACGCCTCATCGCGGCGATCCAGAAAACTTTCGCCTCCTTCTTGATCTCTTAGAACCTGGATTTTTTGCTGATACAGAAATGCTTGCCGAGTCTATCAAGAACCAAGATAACCCACTCTTTTTGAGAAGGTTAAAAGAAGATTTAAAGGATTTTGAAGGAGCTCCGATATTTCCACCTCGTAAAGTCGACACAGTTAAATATTACCTTTCAGAAGACGAAAAAAATCTTTATATACAGGTCACAGAATATGTTCAGAAACACTTTAATAAAGCTTTAGAAAAAGAAAAGCGTAACGTCACCTTCGCCCTAATTATTCTTCAGCGACGCCTGGCATCTAGTGTTAGAGCAATAAGAAAGTCATTAGAAAGAAGACATAAGAGGTTAACAGAGCTTTATAAGACAGGGGAATTTATTCAGCAGGAAGGTTATGATGAAGACTATCTTGAGGATTTAGAGGAAAAGGAACGCTGGAAAAAAGAAGAAGAACTTTTAGAGAAACTCACCTCAGCAGAAACTCTTGAAGAACTAAAGCAGGAAACAGAACGCCTTGAAGAGCTTGTTGTACTTGCTCGAGAAGTAGAAAAAAAAGAAATCGAAACAAAGCTAACTGAATTGAAAAGACTTATGTGGGATGAAAATCTACAGAATTCAAAAACAAAATTGCTAATTTTTACTGAAGCAAGAGATACATTGGAGTATTTGGTTGAAAAGTTTAGAAAATGGGGATATTTGGTTTCATACATTCATGGAGGGATGAATCTTGATTCTAGGATTAAGGCAGAAAACGATTTTAAAAATGAAACACAAATCATGGTCTCCACCGAAGCCGGAGGAGAAGGTATAAACCTGCAGTTCTGTTGGATCATGGTCAATTATGATATCCCGTGGAACCCAAATCGCCTCGAACAGCGAATGGGCCGGATCCATCGTTACGGACAGAACCATGAAGTTCATATTTATAATCTTGTGGCATTAGACACCCGTGAAGGCCGAATTCTGGAGAAGTTATTCGAGAAACTTGCCCTTATACGAGAGCATCTGGGATCTGATAGAGTTTTTGATGTCATTGGAGAAGTTCTGGTTGGGAAAAATCTCAAGGATCTCATAATGGACGCCATTTCTAATAGAAGAACAATGGAAGATATTCTTAAAGATTTTGAGAGAATCCCAGATGAAGAAGCGATAAAAAAAGTAAAGGAGGCAAGCCTCGAGGCTTTAGCCTCTCGCCATATAGATTTATCCAGAATTTTAGGGGAGCAGCGAAAGGCAAAAGAAAATAAGCTTGTCCCAGAATATATCGAAGAATTTTTCAAGCAAACAGCCGATATATTGAATGTAAAAATGGAAAAACGGAAAGATGATCTCTGGCGGATAGCCTCTGTTCCTTTTGATCTCCGCAATCAGCCCTATACTTTCAAAACAAAATTTGGTGAAGTTCAGAGAACATATAGTAAAGTATCCTTTGACAAGGAAGAAGCTTTCAAATCTCAAGCAGAATTCATCGCAATGGGACATCCGCTTTTAGAAGCAAGTGTAAAGACTATATTAGATAAGTATGAAGATAGTTCTCAAGATGGAGCGACATTTCATGACCCAGATGGGAAAATGGACGGGATTATTTGGTTCTTTGAAGCAGAAGTAAAGGATGGTAAGAATGAGACTGCAGGAAAAAGATTATTTGCTGCATATCAGGATTTATCAGAGAAAAATCATAATCTATCCTTTGTCAATCCAGCAATTCTATGGGATTTAAAACCCATAAAAAGTAAAGAAAAATCAAACGATACTTCCCCTCAAGAGACCGATATTGACCAGAATATGGTTAAGTCCTTTGTCATTAAACGCGGGTTGGAGACTTATAAGACTGAGCTTCTGGAAAGAAGACAAAGAAATGCAGAGATAAAAAGAAAGTATGGGATCCGCTCCCTTGACTCAATGATCCTTGATTCAGAGGCCAAGATTTCAGATTATGAAACAAGGAGAATAAAAGGAGAAGATATTCCCGCAGTGGTTATCCAAAATGAAATGAGAAAAAAGGAAGACTTAGAACGAAAAAAGCAGCACTTACTCAAGGATATAAAAGCAGAAGTCCATCTCTATCCTACTGATCCTAAAATCATTGGTGTGGTAAGGGTCCTACCTCTGAAAGTTCATGAGGAAATGAGATCAAATGAAGAGATCGAAAAGATTGGAATGAAGGTCGCTATGGAATACGAACAAAGAAAAGAAAGGCATGCTGAAGATGTCCATTTAGAGAATTTAGGATATGATATTCGGTCGAATGATAAACTGCAAAATTATCGCTACATTGAGGTTAAAGCAAGAGCAAAAGAAGGAGCTATTTCACTTACTCCCAATGAATGGCTCATGGCAGAAAGGCTGAAAGATGAATATTGGCTTTATGTTGTCATAAATGCGGCCATAGATCCTGAACTCTATCTGATTCAAAATCCTGCTGCCAAATTAGAGGCTCATAAAGAGCTTGATATTGTTAGATACATAGTGAAAGATTGGAAAGGTGTGGCAGAAGAGGCAAGATGAAGAGAAAATCATTTATTGAAGTTGACTTTCCTATTAAGGAGGTCAGTGCAGAATCGGTAAGGGAAAAGAACATTCGCCATGGGCATATTTCAACTCTTCACATTTGGTGGGCGCGAAGACCATTAGCAGCTTCAAGATCATCGATATATGCTGCACTTAATCCTGAACCTAAAGATGAGGATGATAGAAAGAAAAGAAATGAATTTATAGGCAAGCTTTCAAAATGGGAAAATTCCCTTGATAAAAATCTAATTGAAAGAGCAAGACAGGATATTTTGGAAGCAAATCATGGAAAGGCTCCAAAAGTGCTTGACCCATTTGCTGGTGGTGGTGCAATTCCGCTTGAAGCTCTACGATTAGGCTGTGAGGCTTATGCCAGTGATTTAAATCCAGTAGCAACGCTTATTTTAAAGTGTACGCTTGAATATCCTCAAAAATACGGCCATAGAACGAGGAAGATAAAGGATGAAGTCGGAATGAAACATGAAGAAGAATACAATCCTCTTCTTGAAGATGTAAAAAAATGGGGAGAATGGGTTTTAGCAGAAGCAAGAAAAGAAATCGGGAAATTTTATCCCCTTGATCCTGATGGTTCCATTCCTGTTGGATACATCTGGGCAAGAACAATAAGGTGTAACAATCCTGCATGTAACGCTGAAATACCTCTCGTAAGACAGACCTGGCTGGCGAAAAAAGATAATAAAAAAGTTGCTTATAAGATCATATCAAAGGGGAATAAAATTGAATTTGAAATAAGAAAAGGTAAAGAAATTGATTTTGACCCTGGAACTGGAACAATATCAAGGGCCAAAGTCAACTGTCCTTGTTGTGGTTCGGGGTTAAGCCCGGATGAGGTTAGAAAGCAATTTCAGGAGGGAAAGTCAGGACAAAGAATGATCGTTGTTGTCCTCCATCACCCTAATCGCAAAGGGAAAACATACAGATTAGCAACTGAAAAAGACATGGAGATTTTTAAAGAAGGCGAAGAATATTTAGAGATAAAACGAAAAGAATTATTTGAAAAATGGGGAGTTGATCCTGTGCCGAATGAACCTATTACGCGTGTTCCTGTTTCATTTGGAGTTATAAATGTTTGGGTTTATGGAATGAATACCTGGGGCGATTTATTCAACTCCCGCCAGAAACTGGCTCTTATTACATTTGTGGAAAAAGTAAGACAGGTGCATGAAAAGATTGCATCTGAAGGTTTAGATAGGGAATATGCGAAGGCTGTGGCATCTTATCTAGCGAGTTCCTTAGATCGCCAACTCGATTACAATTCTGTACTTTGTGTTTGGGCTGTTTCTGGCGAGTTCATAGCTCATACTTTTGGAAGACAAGCCCTTCCTATGATTTGGGATTACTTTGAGTTATGTCCTTGGAGTGAAGCAACTGGAGATTGGAATTCTGCGATTGATTGGATTATTAAGGTTCTTGATCATTTTTCAAATACATCAAAATATTATGCAACTATTACCCAATCGAGTGCCGCTTCATTGCCTTATCCCGACAACTTCTTTGATGCAGTAATCACCGACCCCCCCTATTACGATAATGTACCTTATTCTTATCTTTCAGATTTTTTTTATGTCTGGCTAAAACGAACGATTGGAGATTTGTATCCTGATCTTTTTGCAACGCCCCTAACTCCGAAGTCAGAGGAAATAGTTGCCTATTCTTATGGAAAAGAAGGTTTCAAAGGAGGAAAGAAATATTTTGAAGAAATGATAACAAAGGCATTCAAGGAAATGCATCGAGTATTAAAACCGGAAGGAATTGCCTGCATTGTTTTTGCTCATAAATCAACTAAAGCCTGGGAAACTATCATCAATGCTTTATTAAATTCTGGCCTCTATCTCACAGCAAGCTGGCCTGTGCATACAGAAATGCAAGCAAGACTCAGAGCAAAAGAATCAGCAGCACTTGCTTCCTCTATCTATATGGTTTGCCGCAAACGCATGGAAGAAAAAACAGCCTATTTCAATGAAATTAAACCTGCTATTGAGGAAAGAATTAAAAGCAAGCTCGATCAATTCTGGGAAGAAGGGATTGGTGGAAGCGATTTTTTTATTTCGGCTATTGGTCCTGCCTTAGAGGTCTTTGGTAAGCATGCAAGAGTAGAGAAGCTATCAGGTGAAGTGATTTCTGCAAAAGAATTACTTGAATATGTGCGTAAGATTGTCAGTGAATATGCTCTCTCTAAAATTCTAAAAAGCCCTGATCTTGGAAGCATCGATAAGGAAACAAGATTTTATCTTCTATGGAGATGGACTTATAATTCAAAAAAAGTTCATTTCGATGATGCCCGAAAGCTTAGCCAGGCAGTCGGGATAGAAATCACAGAACAATGGAACACAGGATTTATAAAAAAAGAAAAGGAATATATTTCAGTCCAAGACGCAAAGGAAAGAGGGAGAAAATTTCTTGAGAGAGGAAAATATAAAAATATGGTTGATGTTATTCACGGAGCTCTACTTTACTGGGAAGCGAATAATCGAAAAGCAACTTCAGAATTACTTGAAGAAACTGGCAATTTAAACAACAATACCTTCTGGCAGGTAGTTCAGGCAATTTCTGATGTGCTTCCTGATGGGGAAAAAGAAAAACAAATGCTCCAGGGATTCCTGTATGGAAGACAAAGCTATACAATGGTGAAAGAGAAATCTGGTGGATATCAAAGGAAATTATTTGAGGAGGAATGAAATGGCCTTACCATCATGGTGGCAAGTGACAATGCCTCATAAAGATATAAGAGATAATAAATTAAGCGAAGCAATTTTTGCAGCGGATTTAGGAGATGTTATTTTAGGACAAGCCCCACAAGAATATCAGGATGCAAGTTTTTTCTTCCAAAAGACTTATTTGACCAGCGGTTTAAAGAATCTTCTTGAAAACGTGCTTTCTTTGCTCGATGGTGGGAGAGGCGACCCTGTTATCCAGGTTCAAACTCCATTTGGAGGGGGAAAAACCCATGCCCTTCTTGTTCTTTATCATTTTATGAAAAATAGAGATAAGATTGAGCACTTAGAAGAACTTTCTTCTTTCCCTGAGATAAAAAATGCAAAAGTTGCTGCTTTTATAGGAACACATGCAGATGCTGTTTCCGGCAAGACTCCTTGGGGAGAAATAGCAAAACAACTTGGGCATTATGAAATAATGAAAGATCATGATGCAAAGCGTATTGCTCCTGGAAAAGAAAAACTGCGGAAATTACTCGAAATCTCTGGCCCTACACTTATATTGATGGATGAAATCTTAGAATATATCGTTAAAGCCAATCGTGCAGAAAAACTTGAAAAAATTACTCAGGGCCAAACTTTAGCCTTCATGCAGGAGCTATCTGAGGTAATTGCTGCAACTAAAAGCTGTTGTTTAGTCATTTCTTTACCTTCAAGTATTCTTGAGAGTTACAGCGAAGATGCAGAAAAAGCTTTACAGCAATTGCAAAAAATATCAGGCCGAGTTGAGGCCATTTATACGCCAGTCGAAGGGGTCGAGCTTTATGAAGTGATCCGTACTAGGTTATTTGAAAATTATGGAGAGGAGAAAGTTCGTAAGCAGGTTGCTGAAAGTTTTTTCAGGCTATATCAACGTATGGGTTCAGATATTCCATCAGAAGTGAGGGAAATAGGCTACAAAGAAAGGATTGAAAAAGCTTACCCATTTCATCCTGAGCTTATAGATGTCCTTTATGAGCGCTGGGGTTCTTATCCTACGTTCCAAAGAACAAGAGGAGTTTTGAGACTACTGGGGGAAGTGGTTGCTGATCTTTATAAGAAAAAAGGATATGCTCCTCTTATTCAATCATCTTTAGTGAATCTGCGGAATCAAACCATTCGAAGGGAATTTATTAAACACATAGGGAATGAATTCGAAGCTGTGATTGCTTCAGATATAGCTGGAAAGAATGCAAAAGCACCGCAAATAGATAAAAAAATGGGAAGCGAATATGAGAACTACAATATTGCCAGAGGAGCTGCCACATCCGTTTTTCTTTATTCTTTCAGTGCTGGTGAGAGCAAATTCACAACATTACCACGTGTAAGAGTCGCACTATTAAAGGAAGGAATTCCGACTGCTATAGTTGGTGATTCTGTAGCTAAACTTGGAGATGAACTGTGGTATTTCCATTCTGAAAAAAATATGTATTCTTTTCGAAATCAGCCGAATTTGAATAGAGTTATCATCGATAAAGAAGAAACAATATTAGAAGATTTAATACAGGAGGAGATAAAAAGCCATATTCAAAAGTTTACAGGAAATTTGATGGATGTTTATCTGTGGCCAGAAGAAAGTTCTGATATTCCTGACACAAAACGTCTAAAGCTTGTTATTTTTGACCCTGATTTCTCATTTCAAGCGAAAAAAGGCAAACAATTGGTTGAAGAAGTTTTTAATAGAGCCGGAGTCGGTTTGAGAGCGTTCAGAAATGCACTCATTTTGCTGTTAGCAGATGAAGATCATTATAATTCATTAAAGAAAGCGATGAGGAGGTTTTTAGCGGTTAAGGGTATTCAGGAAGATCATTCTCTCTTAGAAACTCTCACATCTAAAGGAAAAGAAGAACTAAAAGAGAAATTTAAAGATGTCCAAGAAGGAATTCCTTTTAGGATGCTAAATGCTTATAGGCATTTAGCATATTTAGGAGAACAAGGAATTAGCTGGAGAGATTTAGGAATGCCCACTATCCGGCAGAATTTAAGCGAAAGAGTCCTTCAGTATTTAAAAGATCAGGAAAAATTACTTTCTCTTGTGACCCCGAAATATATTTTACAGAAATATTTTGGGCCTGAGGAAAAGGAAAAGACAGCAAGAGAGATATATGATCTTTCTTTTAAGGCTCCGGGGATGCCTCTTTTAGAAAATGAAAATGTTCTTATGGAAGCTATTAAGAGAGGTGTAAAAGAGGGGATTCTTGGTTTGCGTGAAGATGGAGATATTTATTATAAGCAGCTTGTCAGCCCAAATATCGATTCAATTATTTTAAGAGGAGATTTTGCAGAAGAATTAAAGAAGAATAAGGCAGAAGAAAGGGGAGAGGGAGACGAAGGTGAATATACTCCAGGAGAACTGCCAAAGCTTCCAGAAATCGAGGAGGGAGAGAAGAAAAAGGGAGAAGTAAAGAGATTGAATTTAAAAGCTATTATCCCTTGGGATCAACTATCTTCTGTTATAACTGGAGTTATTCGTCCCCTTAAGGATAAAGGTGGGGATCTTAAAATAACTTTGCAAATAGATGCAGAATCTGAGGAAGGTTTTGACCGAAACACCCTTGATTTAAAAGTCAAAGAGACTCTGAAACAAATTGGAGGAGAAATAGAAGAGTGGGAAGAGGAGTGATTAATGCCCATAACAAAAAATAAAGATGAGGGAGATCTAACATGTCATTTCAAATGCCAATAACTGTTAAAGAGGCAATTGAAAACATTCATGGGAAAAAATATTTATTGCCAGCAATTCAAAGGGAGTTTGTCTGGGATACAGAGCAAACAGAACGCTTATTTGATTCTTTAATGAGAAATTATCCGATTAGTTCTTTTTTATTTTGGAAAGTAAATAAACAAAAAGTTAAAGATTATCAATTTTATGAATTTATAAGAGATTATCATGAAAAATATAAAAAACATAATCCCAAGGCTGATGTCAAAGGAGATGAAGAGATTACTGCAATTTTAGATGGGCAACAGAGGTTAACTGCCCTTTATATTGGATTGAAAGGAACTTATGCATATAAATTGCCTAGGAAATTTTGGGACAATGACCAGGCTTTTCCAGAAAGAAAGCTTTATCTAAATTTATTAAAGAAATCCGATAACATTGACTTGGAATATGATTTTAAATTTATAACTGAGGAAGAAGCTAAAAAAATGGAAGAAAATAATTATTGGTTTAGAGTTGGTGATATTTTAGACTTAAAAGAACAGTTTCAGGTTAATGATTATTTAATTGGAAATGGACTTTTAAATTTAGATGATAAGGAAAAAGCGCAATTTGCAAACAGGACTTTATTTAAACTACATGCTGTAATCCACATTGATAGAAACATAAATTATTTTTTAGAAGAAGATGAAAAATTAGATAAAGTACTTAATATATTTATTAGGATTAATAGTGGAGGTACTGTATTAAGCTATTCTGATTTATTACTATCAATTGCCACAGCACAATGGCAAGAAAAAGATGCAAGAGAGGAAATAAATAACTTTGTCGATGAAATTAATAATATTGGAAAAAGTTTTAATTTTAATAAAGACTTTGTTTTAAAATCATGTTTAATACTGAGCGATATTCGAGATATTGCGTTTAAAGTAGATAATTTCAATAGAATAAATATGTTAAAAATAGAAGAAAATTGGGATATTCTTACAGACTGCCTTAGAGAGGCTATCTATTTGCTTTCAGTTTTTGGATATGACCGATATACTCTTACTTCAAACTATGTAGCAATTCCTATCGCTTATTACTTGTTAAAAAAGAACTTACCAAAAAATTTTATTTATTCTTCACATTATGTGGAAGATAGAAAGAATATTCGAAAATGGGTAACACTTGCTCTTTTAAAAAGGGCTTTTGGGGGGATCCCGGATAGCGTACTTAGACCAATTAGAATGATTATTTCGAAAAATGGTTCTTATTTCCCTTTAAATGAGATAATTGAAGAATTTAGAGGGACAACAAAAGCGCTTGAGTTCAATGATGAAGAAATTGAAAATTTATTTTTTTTCCGCTACGGTCAGGGTTATACGTTTTCAACACTTGTAATATTATATCCATCTTTGGATTTTAAGCACGTTTTTCATATTGACCACATTTATCCCAGGAGTTTCTTCACTAGAAAGAAATTAGAAAATAAGGAAATTGGAGAAAATAAAATTGATTTTTACATGGAGAATTATGATTGTCTTCCTAATCTACAGTTATTAGAAAAAATACCGAATATTGAAAAATTAGATAAGGATTTCGATATGTGGCTTAAGATGAGTTATCCGAACGAATGGGAAAGGAAAGAATTTATGAAAAAGAATTATATTCCTGAAAATTTAGATTTGAGTTTTCATAATTTTGAGGAATTTATCAAAGAAAGAAAAAAGTTGATGGCTGAAAAGTTTAGATCAATTTTAAAGTTATAAATTTAGGTTGATTGATTTGACTTTATAAAAAACACAGATTTGGTCTTGAAAAATAAATTACTTTATTCTTCACTCTAGAATTAAATAAATAGGTTACAGTCCTCTTTTATTCATTAAGGAAAAAAACTCGAGAAAATGACATGAAAGATACCGAAGAAAGGGAAGTCGAGCAGAAAAAGGAAGGATAAAAATAAGGATATAGGTATTATGTCCCGAATTTATGTTTAATAAAATATATTTAATTTAGAATTGAATCTTATTTGGAAAAACAGAAAATAAGGGGAAAAATCAATGGATAAGAATGAATATAAAGAACTCTTTAAAAAATTAATAAGAAAGAAACATGGAATGGAAATTTATTTCGAAAAGATTGAAGCGAAACTCGATCATTTGAGGAAAGGAAATTCTCTTGCTTATTCTGACCTTGAAATTATTGGGGATGATAGCTGTTGGCCGTTTAGTAAACATTGGATGTGGCCAAGTAAAGAACAAGTAGAAGAAAAATTAAAAAAAACGAGTGGATGGTTCGTAAATTTGCCAGAAAATGAAGAAAAAATTATAGGCGATTTAGATGGCATCTTTAAGAATATTGCTCTTGTCTCAATTATCCTAAGATTCGTTCATCCAAATCTTTACGCAATATATTCTCGCCCTTCATTAAAAATTTTGAGAATAGAAAGAGGTTTTAACGATGTAGAAGAATATTTGAATTATGTTTATTTAATGAGGATTCTGAAACACAGCTTTAGAGTCACCAGAACTGCAGACATAGATATAATAGTATGGGCAATTGCCTATGAAAAGGGAAGCTATATTAGGCAATTAAAAGAATTGCTTGCAGAGCAACTTCCTGAAAATCTTACGCCTGAAGATTTAATAACTTTTTTGCATGGCAACCCTTTAAAAATAGCAGAAGTGTATTATCGAAAAAAAGTTATCAAAATAGCAGGTTTCTGGGTAGCAGAAGCTTTTGAGAAGTTTCTTCGAAAAGAATGTATTTCATTGTTAGGATTTATTCCCGCAAGAAAAAACGGAGAAATTCTTACTTTGGTTGACTTGTTATGTAAAACAAAAAAATTTAAATATGAATGTGACAAATTACATAAGTTGAGAAAACTTAGAAATAAGGCTGTACATCCATTAGAAGAATTTACAAAAGATAATGCCAAATATTTTCTTAAAACACTGGAATATTTAAAACAGTTAAGTTAGAGAATGAATAAATTATCTTTTTAGGATTTGATAATTATGTAGCAAGGAGGATACCAGAAATGCAAATATATCGTATCATTATTAATAATTTCCGCTCGATTAAATATCTTGATTTTAAACCAGAGAAAACTAACCTCCTTGTAGGTGGCAACAACTCTGGCAAAACAAATGTCCTACAAACACTCGATTTTGCCCTCAATCCTTATAAAAACTGGCATGAAGGCATCGTTAGCGAATACGATTTTTACAATAGAAACACTGTAGAAAAAGGAATATTAAGCGATGGGGCAGAATGTACAGGAATCAACATAGAAATTTGGTTTAGTGATTTTATAAACGGAGAAGAGCATCAAAATGATTGGGATATTTGCTTGGAGCATATGAATAACAGGGATGAAATTGTTTATTATGATGAAGAAAGTAACAAAGAAACAGAGAAAATCGTGCGAGTTACTGCTGAATGTCATGCGGATCTAAAACCGTTATTTTATTTCACGAAACCAGACGTAGAAAAATCCTTTACTCGTCGCGACAAAGAACAAATAGGATTCCACTTTATTCCTGCCTATCGTAATCCTCTATACGAATTATCTTTCTACCAGAATTCTTTTCTTTCAAACTTACTTGAGAGGGAAGAACTTAAGGAAAAAATCGAAAAAGTCATTGGAGAAATAGGTAAATCTCAAAAAGTATTGTTTGAAGATGAAAAATTCCAGAAAAACTTTGAATCTCTAAAAAAGGCAATACAAGATCTTAAATTAATTTCCCCTGAAACAGATGCTATGGGATTAGAACCATTGGGAATTAGTGAGCGGCGTACATTGCAAAATTTTGGGCTTGTATTTCGTCCGCGATCTACTGAAAGGCTTGTGCCTCTGAAAAATCAAGGGCTGGGGGCACAAAACGCAATGCTAATTTTGGCAATACTTCAAACTATTAAAGAAGCAAGACATGAAAATTTAATCCTTGCATTTGAAGAGCCTGAACAGAATTTAGAACCTTACTATCAACGACTGCTTGTAAAAAAGCTTCTTAAGCCAACAACAAGAAATTTTCAAATTTTTATGACGAGCTATTCTCCAGAAGTTATTAAAAGCTTTAGCTTTGCCAATATTTTCTTAGTTCAAAATCAGGAAATGAAACATGACTTGCTTAAAATTTCTAAAGAAGAGAACACAACGCTGGAATGGCGTAAGTTTCTCAATCATCTTGAGACAAGAAATAAAGAACAGGTAATCGGTGGGATATTAGCCCGATTTGCCTTATTAGTTGAAGGAGAAGCAGAAAAGGGCGGGTTACCAGTATTTTCACAATTAAGTAGTAGAGGGTTAGACGATGTGGGAGTTGAACTTATTTGGTGCGAAGGCATTGGGGAAATCCCCAAGTATACAGAATATTTTAAAAGGCTAAATATTCCTATCATTGCTTTATGCGATAAAGATGAGAACATATGTAGTGTAAAACAAAGAAATAAAATTGCCCTAAGAGCAGATTTAACAGTAATCTGGGCTAACTACGAAGAATCTCTACTGACTTCCCTGGAATTATCTTCGCCTTCAAAATTTGCTGAAATCTGTTGTAGTGAATATGATTTTGATGAAAATAGAGACGTGTTTTTAAAAAACTCTTTTGATGTAGAAAAAACACCTCCTGAGTTAAAAGAATTTTACAGGAAAGAAAAGGACCAGCTTAAAGATTGCTCTGATTTCGAGAGACTTCTTAGCATTTTAGAAGAAAATGATTTACTTCATTGTTATCAGCAGTTTTTTCTCCATAATAGCCTTGCAAGTATCCGACAAGCACGTCTTGTAGCAAAAGAAATATGCAAAGGGAACGAGGAAAATATTCCTCCTGCAATTAGCAAACTAATTACTTTAATAATCGAATTTTGTGAAGGAAGACTTCATGAAAATACTGGAGATGTAATCAGGGTAAATAGTTCTAACATAGCCAAAGTGATTCAATCTATCCCTTACATCGTAGAGATACTCAATGAGTAATTTTGATATTACAGAAGATAAGAAGCCGATACTCGATCTTATTGAAAAAAGCCTTTACGGGAAGCGTTTAATTATTGTAGAGGCACCACCAGGTGCAGGAAAGACTTTCTTATGTGTATTGTGTGCAAAAAAACTAATTGAGACAAGAAGTATTGGCGTCAATCAAAAAGTACTTTTGATGACTTTTTCACGTAATGCTCGAGCGCAGCTTGATAAGGAAGCAGAAACCGTGTTTGCCTCGGAAAGAGAAAAATTAAAACAGATAGAAATTACAAATTTTCATTCTTTCTTCCGGAAGTATGTCTGGTCATATCGTTCTTATCTTGGTTTACCGCTTGAACTAAATTTAGTGTGGCCCCAAAAAAGACAAAAGCAAATTCGTAATATTTTCACAGGTTCATCAAATCCTCCAGAGAAAACAATTGAAGCACTTTCATCCTGTTTGGAATTTCAGCCTTCTGATTTTATTCCTCCTTCTCCTTATTGTCCTAAGAAATATCATAAAGACATTCCAAAAATCAAAAATCAGATTCTTATGTTGAATAAAGAAGGGAATATTGCCCATGAGGATTTAGCGTATCACTTTTATTTATTACTCAAAAGGTCTCCTTTTGTTCTCGATACATTGAAATCTAAATACCCGTTTCTAATCCTTGATGAGTACCAGGATTCGTCTGATTTCCAAGATTTAATCGTACGGGAGCTATTGGGAAAAAGCAATAAAGCAATCGTTTTCGCAGATGATATGCAGATGATTCATGGCTGGAGAGGGGCATCACCAGATCGTATCAAACATTTAAAAAGGGACTTTGATTGCTTTTCAAAAGAACTGAACCAGTTGCCTCGCTATCAAGACTGTCCAAGTTTGAAAAGTATCTTTGAAAAGCTCCGAAAAGAATTGAAATATAACAATTGCATGAGCAAGATTAATTGCAGGGACAATGTATTCGAATTAAAACAAGCTAATATTTCGGAGAAATTCAGTGAGAATATTTCAAGATTACCCGATTATAAGAAGAATATAAGAATAAACAGCTACATTGCAAAATCGGATGTATTGAATCTTCTAAAAAATGTAGGTAGAGATTCGAGTATAGCAATTCTTCTTCCCTTTAATGCTGATGTAAACAACTTTAAACGCATCTTTAGGGAGCAGAACTTACCGGTAAGAGAAATAAGCACAGGAAATAAACAGCATAATTTTGTTGGATTGTTAGTTGAAAATATCAAAATTTCTTCAGAACAAGAAAAGAAATTTTTTGTCTTGGAAGCAATGTGCTATATTGACTTCGCAAAGATTCTAGAGGGATTAAGTTGGGAAAATCGGTTAACAAAGATCAAAAAGAAGCCCTCCCTCAAAATTGCTGGGAACAAAGAAGATATTAGAAAAGATTTGAGGCTCGATGAAATTGTGACGAACTCACAAGGCTTCAAAGAATTATTGATCTCGCTATATCATTCTGTAGAAAAGAACAAATCGAGGCTGACCATTGATTGGGATATATTTCGGATATTCAGCAAAATAGTTAGGAAAATAGAAGCAATGGAAAATGTTGAACTAAAAAAATTGTTTTCCAATGTTCTCTTACAGGAACAATATATGACGGCACACAAGAAATTGAAAGGAATCTATGTACTAAATGTCCATCAAGCTAAGGGAAAAGAATTTGATTGGGTAATATTACCCGATGTTACAGAAAGTACTTTCCCCTCAGACAATGATGACAAGAAGAAACTCTTCTATGTAGCAGTGACACGTGCGAGACAAAAGGTTGTTATATATGAACGGGAAAATGCTAGCAAAATCTTGGATATTTTCCATTTTTCTTAAAGTGGTGAACCGGAAATGTTGAAATAAGGCCTAAAAGATGGCTCATATAATAGATCACTGCTGTCCGGTTTAATATTTAATATTTCTTGTAAGATGCTGATATATAAATAGATAAAGAGATAATTTCTGTTATCGATTTGAACTGAAATTGTGATTTTATCTGATTTAACTTCAATGATATCAATACAAATAATTTTATTTTTAGTTTAACCGGACAGCAGTGATAATAAATATGAAATATCAATAAAGGAATCTCCCCCAACTTTTCCTGGTTATACTTGCTAATTCGCTGGGTCGACTGAAGAAATACAGAAAGAGACAATGGCTATTCTTAATAAGAAACTGGTGCATATACGGAGTTATGATGAGATTGAAAATATTATCAGATATACGATTTCTGTAATTGCAAAGCGATACCCTGATAAAATAAACAATCGTGTTTTCATCAGAAGACTTTCAAAAAGCTTTGATTTGTAAAAATACGGCGGATATTAACCGAGAGAAACACCAGAAGTCGGGTGGAAGAAGCGAAGATGTTTTTTAGAGATGTTGAGAAGGCTCTCTTAAAAAAGAATTTAGATGAAACTAAATGAGGAAGGGATGAAAAGCACAGTCTGTTGGAAGTCCAAATGCCTCCCTTATTCTTGGTTATATGTTTTGACCATATGTGCTAAAATTAGAAACAAAGGAGGTAATGTTGACGGCCGAGATAAAGCCTGATTCAAACCGGATAAATTCTGATTCACTATTCAAGTGCTTTGAAGAACGCGACCAGTCGAGTCTAATGATTATTTTTCTCCAGAAAGAATTGATATTAATTCATAACACGGGAAAGTTGGATTCAGATGACGCCGGGAGAGACGTTTCTGGTTCAATCTGGAGGAGAATCTTTATACGTTCGTTATTTGCTTATATTGAGGGCACCTGCTACCGTCTAAAGCAAGATGTCAAGTTATTTAAAAAAACCTCTCCGCAGGAAGATTCTATTATTTCTGAGAAGACCTTTGTCTTGGATGAGAAAGGATATATAAAGGAAAGGGATTTATATTTGCGATCTCAGGAAAATCTTAGATTTGCATTTAGAATATATGCAGAGTGTTTTGGCTCGGGTTTTAAACTCAAAACTGATGGAAACGGATGGAATGCTTATAAAAATGCTCTAAAAATCAGAAACCGAATAACCCATCCTAAAAAAAACAATGATTTAAAAATATCAGATGGAGAATGGGCTTGTATCATAAATGCCCGCACCTGGTTTGATGATGAATACCAAAGACTCTTAGAGTTCAGAGGAAAGGCCCAAAAGAAGGAATAAATTCGGCAGAATACAGCTGGAGCCATGAAGTATCCCTCCGGTTTGCTATCTGAGTCATAAAATTTAGCCAACGCAAAAGTTAATTTTGGCCAATTAACCAATAAATCTCTTTGAAAGCCGATGCTCTCCTATCTCCCATCCTGCCAAATTCGTCTGAGCGATTCCCAAAAATCCGGCAGGCTTCTTTTGAGATAGTCTATGAACCCGCCGATATTCCCGAATTTTGTCTCCTAACCCAACTTCGCCAAAAATGAAATAAATTGAGCCGTTTTCGGGGGTAGGATGGCCGTAAATCCTTATATATCAGTAAAAAATTTGTAAAATATCAATGTAGTGACACACGCATAACTTTTTACTTAACAAACAATTATACACATGATATGTTTTAGCGTGTTCGTCAAAAAGGTTAGAAAACAAAACAGGTAACCAAAAAATACTACGAATACCTGCACCTGGTCGAAAGTGTAAGAACAGAGAAAGGACCGCGCCAGCGTCTGGTTCTCAATTTGGGTAAACTCGACATTTTACTTTCTCAATACCAGACTTTTGCCAGGCGAGTAGAAGACATCCTTACTGGTCAGCGCAGTATTGTCCAACTAGACCAATCCTTGGAGAAGAGTGCCAGGGGTGCAGCAAGGAAGATATTCAAAAAACAGTCTGAAGAATTATCAGATAGAACCGAGTGTGACTTTCAGAGCGTTGATGTCAATTCATTTGCGGTTGAATCGCCTCGTAGCCTGGGAGCTGAGTATCTGTGTTATTATGTATGGAAAGAACTGGAGATGGATGAGTTTTTCTCACAGAAGGGGGTATCTGCTAAAGTGACTCCACTTCTTGAGGCTTTGATTGTAAGGAGGTTGGTAGCGCCTGGCAGTGAGCGTTATACCAAGCAATGGGCTGAGAGGCGTTCAGCGCTTTTTGAGCTAGTGGGTTATCCTCTGCGTCACTCTTTAAACTCCTATTATCGTGCTGGGGATACGACGCTATTTTCTCTTAAGAAGGCTTTAGAAGAGCATCTATGTATAAAGGAGAAGTATCCTAAGGCAGCCAAGCTCTATAATGTTGAGGTCATACCTGATGAGGAGAAACCGGCCACAGATAAGAACCTTCGTGCTGTTGATATTATCTGGGAGAGAAAGGATGTGAAGTATAAGAGAGAGACTTTGCAGGAAGGCAGCTAGATACTCAGGACAGACCGGATGGATTTAAGTGATGAAGAGATGTGGAGTATTTATATTATGCTTCGGCAGATAGAATATGCGTTTATTAGTATGAAATCGTGCTTGGGGTTGCGGCCGAACTTTCATCAGAAAGAAGATAGAGTTGATACTCATATGTTTATATCTGTTGTGGCCTATCATATTTTACATATGATTGAGAACCGTCTGAAGGCAGGCGGGGATCACCGCAAGTGGAGTACGATCCGAAACGTTTTGAGTACCCACGAGCGAATAACGATTGGCTATAAGATAAAAAAGGAGAATGGAACCATCCGGCAGAAATATGTACGTCTAAACTCAAGGTTGGAGCCGGAGCATTTAGAGATTTACAATATGTTTGGTTTATCCGGTGTTCCGCTTCCCAGGAAGAGGCTAGTGTACAATCAGTAGTGACCAACACTATGAGCTAAGTCCTTGTGTTAGAATAATTTACTAATTAGAATGGTGAACTTGGGTTAAGATAAAAGAAGGAAAAACACACTGGCAGGCAATGAATGCTTTATCCCGTCAGCTCATAAAGATCATTTACTACATGCTGAAGAATAAAACACCTTATCAGAGGGCACCTTTAGTAAATTAGTTATTGACATAGGATATTGTGACATGGGAATTGGTCTGACTAGTTCTCAATTGAATTAATACCTACTAACTGTTGAAATACGAAATCATATAAACTAGAATTAAAGCATACGCAAAAGGCTATTTCACATTATACAAAAGGAGTGTAGAATGGGAAACCCATTATTTATTTTAGGAGCGGGATTCAATAAAGATGCAAAAAGAGAAGTTGGTCAAGTTATGGTCCGAAATATGTATAGTATAGAATATGAAATCCAAGTCGATTATCCTTTAGTTTATGATCTATATAAAATATGTTTTGGATTAGAAGGTTCTGAACAGGACATCTCTATTGAGGAAATGATTTCAAATGCCATTTCTGAGAACAACTACCAACCACTCAAAAAGTTATATGATAAGATATCAAAGGCTGACTATTATCTTGCATATAAACTTGCAAATTTCGAAGACAAATCAATTAATTGTTATTTGAAATTCCTTAGTGAATTTAAGAGTTCTTCTTTTCTGACGTTTAACTATGATTCACTTGTTGAGGCAATCCTTTTTAAGCTTAAACGTTGGTACCCTCATGACGGCTATGGAGTTCCTGTTGTAGTTGAATGTAATAAAATTGATACCGGATTGAGGGAGTCTTCTTGTAAGGTTCTTCATTTCCACGGCAGTTTTTGTATTAATACAGCTGAAATTGATTTAATTAAAAAGCCTGGTGATTCTATCTTATTTATTCAAGAGAAAGAAAAACCTGATTATCTATTTGATCCTGATAGGATAACCAACTTATTTTCTCCATACAATCGAGCTATTCTTGGTCCTGGAAATTTAGAAAGGATCGAGTCTAGAGTGATTGCTCCAGTTCCAGATAAAACAGAAGGACTTAAAAAAAATTTTATTCAAGAAACATATAAAAAGGCTAAATCATTGTTAATGAGTTCA
>Ga0307380_10002885_pt1 | contig 24113 bp, 19 predicted proteins | sample UN3MG_FD_202239 | JGI IMG/M metagenome (GOLD analysis project Ga0307380, IMG submission 202239) | Soil microbial communities from Risofladan, Vaasa, Finland - UN-3 | ecosystem: Environmental > Terrestrial > Soil > Coastal area > Acid sulfate soil | place: Finland: Risofladan, Vaasa | collected... | reverse complement strand
ATTGAAGTAATGTGCGAAACCCAGTAGCCGGCGTCGTGTGCGTTCTGAGAGCTTCGCCGAGTTACTTCTTTCGGTGAAGCTCCATAGGAGACGGCCATGATAGTGAGCAAGCTGAAAGAGGCCATCATCTGCCTGCGGGCGGGTCGCGTGACCCTTCCCTATCCCTTCGCGCCACACCCCCCCGCGCCCGGATTCAGGGGAACGGTCTCCGTCGACGCGGAGAAATGCATCGGGTGCGGCGGGTGCGCAAATGTGTGCACCCCGCGAGCCATCGTGGTGAGCGATCCGTCTCAGGAAACCCGGGTGATCGAGTTCTTCCTGGAGCGATGCACCTACTGTGCTCGCTGTGCCGAGGTGTGCCCGGAAAAGGCGATCTCGGTTACCGAGCAGTTCGAGTCGGCCACAAACGACGTCGAGGATTTGCACATCCGCGTCGAGGTCTACATGGGCTCGTGCCAGCGGTGCGGTCGTTGTTTCGAGACCTCCACCGCTCTCGACAAGCTGATGGTTACGGGATTCCGGAATGGCTCCGAGGGAGCGTCTCCCGCGGAGGGCGAAGGCTGATCGCTCCACGCGCGAGACATGATTCGGAGGCGGAGAGAGGAGTATGGCGGTGCCCTACAACACCGAGCTGATCGAGACGCTCAGCATGATCCTGATCATCACATCGGTCGCCGCGGTGGAATCACAGAACCTCAAGCGAGCGGCCGCGGCCTACTGCCTTCAGGCGCTGCTGATCTGCGGGCTGATTCTGGCCTTCGCCGCGGGCAACTCCGCGCTCTATGTATGGGCGCTGACGGCCCTCATCACCAAGGCGATCCTGACTCCGTGGTTCCTCCTTCGGTACATCGCGAAGACCGGCGAACAGGAAGTTCCCGCGATCGTGGGGTTCGGCCCGTCTGTCGTGATCGCCTCCGTGCTTCTCGTGTCCTTCTACAAGCTGACCCACACGTACGTCCACGTGTTGGCGCCGACTCCCGAGGCGATCGCCGGAGTCTTCCGGACGAACCTGGCCGTTGCCCTCACGGTCTTCGTGCTGGGGCTGTACGCCATTCTCTCGAGGCGGGACGCGATCAAGACCGTGATCGGGCTCTGCTTGCTGGAGAATGCGGTACACCTCAGCCTTGTCAGCCTGGCCCCCGACATGAGGGAGACGGCCCTCATCGGCATTGCCACCGAGGTGGTCGTTACCGTGTACCTGCTGCTCTACGTCATTGCCGGGATCCACGAAAAGGTGGGCACGACAGATACATACGAACTGGCCGAGCTCCACTGGTAGTCAGGCCGGTCCAGCCACAGATGTAGGAGAGGCTGTCTGATGGAACAGTCGGCACCGTCTGCATTGACGCAAATCGTCTTCCTTGCACCGGCCGCGGCAGCCCTGCTGGCCTGGCTGCTGGGGCGCGTTCGGCGGGCCCTTGCGGAGGTATTCGCCCTTGTCGGCTCTGTCGCGGCGCTGGCGGCTGCCATCGGAATCGCCGCCCGTGTCTTGCGGGGCGAGATCCTGACGGGGTGGGGTCCGGAGCTGCGCGTGGACGCGCTCTCGGCCCTGCTCGTGCTGCTGATCACCGGCGTCGGGCTCCCGGCCACCCTCTTCTCCATCCGCTACATGCGGCACCGTCGCCTCCTCGATCCAGACGGTGCCGACGTGACCGACAAGCGCCTGCCTGGGTTCTACGGCCTCTATCTCCTCTTCCTGGCCACCATGCTCTGGGGATGTGTCACCAACAACATCATCATGTTGTATGTGGCGGTGGAGGCGACCACGATTGCCTCCGGCCTGCTCGTCGCCTTCTACTGGGACCGGAGGTCGCTGGAGGCGGGCTACAAGTACCTCATGCTGCTGACGGTTGGAATCACCTTCGCTCTGTTCGCCTCCGTGCTGCTCTACGCCGCCGCCACGCCCTACCTGCCGGGCGTCAACGCCATGCTGATCTCGGAGCTTCGCGGGGTCGCCTCTCTCATCCCCCGGTCGGTGGCCATCTTCGTCGTCGCTTTCCTCGTCGTGGGATTTGGGACGAAGGCCGGGATCGCCCCCTTCCATCCGTGGCTCCCAGACGCACACGCGGAGGCGCCGTCGCCGGTCTCGGCGCTCCTCTCGGGCGTGATGATCAAGATGGCTGCCTACGCGCTGGCGCGCACGATCACCATCTTCTTCCCCGTATACGACGCACTCACGGTGTTCGTTGTCGTCCTCGGGGCCTTTACGATGCTGCTTGGTGGCGTGATGTCCCTCGTACAGGACGACCTCAAGCGTCTCCTAGCGTATTCCTCCGTCTCGCAGATGGGATACGTGATCATGGGGCTGGGTTTCGGGACTTATCTGGGAGTCTACGGCAGCTTGTTCCACCTGCTCCACCATGCGGCGGCCAAATCGCTGCTGTTCCTTTCGGTAGGGGCTGTGATCTACGCCACATCGGCGCGTTCGATGTCCCAGTTGGGTGGGCTGGGTCGACGCATGCCGGTCACAGCAGTGTGCTTCTTCATCGGCGCCTTTGCCATTTCCGGACTGCCGCCGTTCTCGGGCTTCATGAGCAAGCTCACGATCTTCCTCGCCGGTGCCCAAGCTGGAATGTGGGCGGCCGTTGGCGTGGGTATCTTCACAAGCCTGCTGACACTGATCGCGGTCCTCCGGGCGGGGCAGGCCGTTTTCTGGGGCACTCCGAGGTCGGGCGACCTCTCGTTGGAGTCAGTGCGCGAGGCGCCGGCGTCGCTCTGGCTCGCGATGGGCGCGTTGGCCGGCGTGTGCCTGCTGCTTGGAGTGTACCCGCAGATTGCTTATCCGCTGCTCCATAAGGCGACGCTGAGCATCGCCGGTCTGGTAGGTTACTAAGGGCCGCGGCCGCGGGCCCGGAGGTAAGATTCGTGTTCAAGTCATTGTGCGAGAAAGCCTTCACGAAAGCCCTGTGGGTCTACCACGTCAACACGGGTGCCTGCAACGGCTGCGACATCGAGGTGATCAACGTCCTTACGCCATACTACGACGCCGAACGCTTCGGCATTCAGCTGGTCGGTTCGCCCCGCCACGCGGACGTCCTCCTGGTGTCGGGTCCTGTCACGCGCCAAGTGGCCCCCGCGGTGAAGCGCCTCTGGGAAGCCGTTCCCGCACCGAAGCTGGTCTTCGCCATCGGCTCGTGCGCCGCCGGCGGGGGAATCTGGTTCGACACCTACAACGTCATCGGCGGTGCGGAGAAGGTTCTCCCCGTTGACTTCTATGTCCCCGGCTGTCCTCCGCGGCCAGAAGCCATTCTCTACGGCGTGGCGGTCGCCCTGGGCCTGGCTCCGAAGCAAATGGCTCCCGTGTACTCGCGGCAGGAATTCCTCTCGTTCATCGAATCCGGGAAGCTCCCGGAGGAATTCGCGTCATCGCGCCAGGTTCCGACAGAGGCGATCTAGCGTTTCGGGAGAAGTATTGAAGGAGCCAGGAGGTAGTCAGGATGGCGCCGGAGGGACGCGGCACGAGGCGAACTGCGGCTGACCGGCCTGACTCTACCAGAGACGTCTGGTGAAGGAGAAAGACCATGGCAGAGACAGGTGCTAAGAAGGTCTTGGTCATAGAGGACGACCCGGATGCCGTGGACACCCTGAAAATCGTGCTCGAGGACGAGGGCTACTCGGTCAGCAGCGCACGCAGCGCCGAAGAAGGCCTCAAGAGAGTCCATGCCGACAGACCAGACGTCATCCTGCTCGACATCATGATGCCGTCGGGCACCGAGGGATTTCACTTCGTCTGGCAGCTGCGCAAGGACGAGGACGAGAAATGCCGCAACATCCCGATCATAGTGCTCACAGCCATTCACGACAAGACCTGGGTGAAGTTCTACCCGGACAAGAGCGATCCCGTCTACCAGTCCGATGAGTACCTGCCGGTGCAGGGATTCCTGGACAAGCCAGCGTCTTCGCAGCAGATCGTCGGCGAGATAGAGAAGGTTCTTTCCGGACAGGGCACACCTTTCAGAGGGGAGAAGCGCTCGGAGGCTTAAAAGATCCACGACCTCGAGCCTGCACGGCGTGGAACACGCTGTCCCTAGCAACGTCGATCTGGAAGAGCTGCGAGACCGTATCTCGTGGCTGATTCGTTTGCGCTGGTGGGCGATCCTCGGCGTCCTCGTCACGATCTGGGTGGGGCGCCGCATGTTCGGCGTCGAACTCCAGCGGTCCCCCCTCTTCCTGATCGCAGGGATCCTGGCGGCTTATAACCTCGTCTTCTGGGTCATCGGCAAGTGGGTCCCAAGAGCCACCAGGGGGCCCGCTGTCAGCTACTTCGCCAACCTCCAGATTGTCCTCGACTTGATCGCTCTGACCGCGCTGCTGCACTTCGCCGGCGGCATCGAGAACCCGTTCATCTGTTACTACGTCTTTCACATTGTGATCGCCAGCATCTTGCTGTCCCGCGTTGCCACCTATCTCCAGGTAACGTTCGCCATGGCGCTGCTCGTGACAATGGTTACTCTGGAAGCCGTGGGAGCGATTCCACACTACCATCTACGTGGATTCCTCGACGAGACGCTCTACCGGAGTTCTGTCTACGTCTTTGGAGGCCTTTTCGCCATCGGCACGATGCTCTACTTCACGGCCTTCATGGCCACGTCTATCACCTCGCGCCTGCGCCGTCGAGAAGCTGAAATCGTCCATCTTTCTACAGCCCTGAGAGAGCATGCCGAAGACTTGAGCAGAGCATATGACGCCCTCAGACAGCTAGAGGGGGCGAGGTCGGACTACCTCCATCGGGTCGCCCACCACATCCGCTCCCCGCTCGCCACGCTCGAGAGAATGCTGGCCGTGGTCTCCGAGGGACGAACGGGACGACTCCCTGACCGCTCCAAGGAGATGCTCGACCGCGCTCGGACGCGCGTGAGGGACGTGTTGGACTTGGCCCGCGACCTGCTCGTGCTTTCGCGGACGAGGGAGGCACTTCCGCTGGCCGAGCGGAAGATCGTCGACCTCGCCGCTCTAGTGAGGGACGTGGCGAGCGAATTTCGACACCAGGCCTCGTCAGCCGCTGTGTCGCTCGCCGTCTCGTGCCCGGACCGCGCGGTACAGGTCGTGGGAGACCCAGACTCCCTGACCGAATTGCTGGAGAATCTTGCCTCCAACGCGATCAAGTACACCCCTGCCGGTGGAGACGTGCGCATCTCGCTCGAGACGCGCAGGCATCAGACCGAGCTTTGCGTCTCGGATTCCGGGATCGGTATCCCGCCTGGCGAGGAGGAGCGCATCTTCGACGAGTTCTACCGCGCAACGAACGCCCAGGAAAGCGGTAAGGACGGCACAGGCCTGGGCCTGTCGATCGTAAAGGCGATCGTCGAAACCCACGGCGGCGAGATATCGGTCGAGAGCGAGCTGGGAGAGGGAACCTCTTTTCGCATCCTGCTGCCATCCAGCGATCACCGCCGGCCGTAACGCGGAATTGACGTGCGTCGCGGCTCGGACGTGCCGCGGGGATGGATTTGGGACTAAGGTCGTGGGGCGCGCCGATCACACACCAAGTGACCGCGCGGTCTCTCGCTGTTATGCCCGCTGGGTATCTCTTTCACTGCCTTCGCCCCGACGCTTCTGAGATGGCTCGACCGGTAAGCCCCCACCGCCCGCGGCGACACGCACTGCTCGTTGCGCCCCGCAAGCACCGTCAGCCCCCGTGCAACAACTGCTCTCGGATCGCTCCCGACGCGCGCCGACCGGCCCCTATCGCCTGTATGACCGTGGCGGAGCCTGTAACGACATCACCGGCGGCATACACAGGCGAGGGGAGCGCGAGTAGCCTCTGTGCGCCTGAGGGTACCTCGGCCAACGCCGGCGGTGGTATTCCGTCAACGCGGCGAACCAACGTATCTCAAAGCCGCGCGGGTTGCCCCACAGGTAGCCACTAATGTCGCGTGCGAGCAGGCAGCAGCGACACCACCTTCTCGATCAGTCTTTCCGGTGGTAGCGTTCTATCAACGAAGTCCTGCACGGGCAGATATTCAAAGAGCGTGCGAAGCCCATCCCGCTGCTCCGGGGAGATCTGCGGGGGGAGCGCGCCATTGATCGATGTGGTCACGAGAATCGGTGTGTTCCGCACCTGCGCGTCCGCGTCTTTCCGGACATCCCAGACAAAATGGAAGCCCGCCGTTCCAGCTGGCATCTCCACATCGAGAATAATGCCGTCCGGACGTGCCGACCTGACGAGGCTTAAGCCGTCTCCCTCATCGTCCGTCACCAGCACCTCGTAGTCGGCCGACTCCAGTGCACTCCTCGCGGCTTCTGCGAGTTCTGGATCGTCCTGGATGACGAGCAGCGTCGGCCTTCCTCCGACCTCGGACATCTCAGACATGATATCCTCCCTCATCCACGGCTGCGCCCAGAAATGGCTTCTCCAGGCAACCCAAGCGAAGCGCCACCACCAATTCCTCGGCCGCATCCTGTGTCCTCAAGTATCCGCATGCCCCAACCCGGAGAGCATGGATCACGTGCTCGCGGTCCGCACTGATGCCCACCATGATTATGCGAAGCGGTCCCTTTCTCGGCCGCACCTGTCGGAGCACGGCGATCTCCTGCTCTTTCGCGAGGGCGACATCGAGGACGACAGCGTCCGGCCCCAGTGCGCGGGCGGCCACCAGTGCCTCCTCGATATCCCGCGCCTCTGCCACCACCTCCAAGTCGGCCTCCCCGTCCACTATCTCACGGAGGCTCTGGCGAAGCACCGGGTGATGCGCAACCAGCATAACTCTTACAGCTTCTGCTGTCCGCGAGCTATCCATTTCCCCTTGCCAGTCGAAGGTGGAAGACATTCGCCGCGGATGCCTGCCCGTTCCACCTGCTCCAAGTCTCCGGCCAATAAGATATCCCCAGGCTCAGAGTCCGGGAATTGAGGGTTTCCCCCTTGTGGGAGCCCGCATTGTGGTCAGCCACAATGTGGGTCGACGACAGAGAGAGGCGGGAGCCGCGCTCCCCTGATATCACGGACAGCCCAACCTGGAGGGATGCTTACAGTCCAGCGACAGCTGGAGTGCGAGAATCCTGCCCCAGAGCGGTTTCCAAGCTGTCCTGGGGTGACCAGCCGTGTAACTGTAATGCGGGAGCGTCTCTATAGAGTTTCTTGCATTATGGTTAGGAGCACCCATAATGCAAGAAACTCTACCGCGCACGGCGTGAGGCTCACACAGCAGATTCTCTTGCATTACGGTCGTAACCGTAATGCAAGAGAATCCGTAGGTCAGCGGGCGCTACTCGTCGATCGACACGATTCCCCGGCGCACGGCATACCGCACCAACCCGGCCTGATCTTCCAGGTTCAGCTTCCTCATGATGCTTGCTCGGTGTGCCTCGACGGTTCTGACCGCGATCCCCAGACGCTTGGCGGTCGTCTTGTTCGGCTCACCCTCGGCCACAAGCTGCATTACCTCTCGCTCGCGCGGAGTGAGTGGATCGTACTCTTCGCCGCCTTTGGTTGAGCGCTGCCGTGCTCGTCTCAGGTGTTCCTCGAGGAGGTTCCGGTCAACAGTTGACGTCAGAAAGGGCTGGCTTCGGGTACCCGTGCGCAGAGCGGCGACGAGTTCCGTGTCCGCATCCTGCTTCCGCACGTAGCCTGAAGCACCGGCCTGGAGCGCGTGGACGAGATGCTCGACATCGGCGTACATGCTCAGGATGATAACCCGCGGAGGGGATGGGATCGATAGAATCTGGCGCGTCGCTTCTATGCCGTTGAGAGCTGGCATTGCGATGTCCATGACCACCAGGTCCGGACGCAGCGCCCTGGCGGCCGCAACCGCTTCGCGCCCATCGCTCACTTCCCCCACCACCTCCAGGTGCGGCTCCGCCTCCAACACGGCCCTCAGGCCCTGGCGCACAATGGTATGGTCGTCTGCCAGCAACACGGTCATGCGCTTCATGATGACCTCCGCGGTTTCAGGGGAACCGTTACCCGAATCCGCGTCCCCTTGCCAAGACTGGACTCGATGTGGAACTCGCCCCCCAGGTCCTCCGCGCGTCGCTCCATGCTGAGGATCCCGATGCTGGACAGCGCGCCGCCGTCCAGCACTGCGGGAGCATCGAACCCCGTTCCGTCGTCTTGCACTGTCAGCGTAACCACGTCCCGATCGCGCTCGAGGCGCAAGGTTGTTCGGGTTGCATCGGCGTGTTTCGAGACGTTGGTCAGGGCCTCTTGGCAGATCCGGTACAGCGCTGTTTCCACTTCGAAGGGCAGTCGCGACTTGAGATGATCCGCCGTCAGGCTGACTTGCACGGTGAATCGCTGCTCGAAGTCGCGCACATATGACTCAAGCGCGGCGACAAGCCCAAGGTGATCGAGCGCCGGCGGCCTCAGATCGAATACCATCCTTCTCAGCTCGTCCAGACTCTCCTCAGTAAGCCGCTGCGCCTTGCTCAGATACTCCGTCGCCCCGTCCGCGCCATCCGTTGCGAAGCGCCGGCAGGCCGCGCCGATGTCCAACCTGATCGCGGTCAGCGCCTGTCCTAGCCCGTCGTGCAGCTCGCGTGCGATGCGCTCTCGCTCCTCCTCTTGGGCGCGTGCAACCCGCGCCGACAGGGCCGCAAGTCGTTTGCTCCGGGTTTCCATCTCCCGCAGCAGGGAAGCTTTCTGCACCATCTCGTGAAATGCTTGGGCGATCTGAGCTACCTCGTCCCGCCCCTTGATGGCCGGCTCCGAAGGCATCGAACCGCCTACTGCAATCGCCTTGATCTGAGTCTGCAGTCGCTTGAGCGGGAGTGTCACAGACAGGGAAAGCGCTATACTCAGCGCGATCGCTATCAACCCAATAGCGGCGATCAGAATCAGCGTGAGCTGTCGCGTGCGCTCCACTCTCTGCACGGCGATTCCACGCTGGCGCTCAGCCTCTTGCTCTGCTCGCTCGACCAGTCGGTCGAGCGACTCGACGATCGCGGCCGCCTTTCCGCGCAACATCTGGTCAGCGACCTCGGTGCCATCTGCCCGGCGAACTGCAATGCTCGACTGGAAAGCTATCTCGAGATCCGACAGTCCATCGTCCACTTCCCGGAGAATCGTCTGTTCTTCCGTGGATAGTGTCTGACTCACAAGCCTCGCGCGGGCCTCTCGCACGCGTCGGCCCAGAGCTTGCACCTCCCCCAGATAGCCAGTATCTCCTCGAAGCAGGTAGTTCTTCTGGGCCCGCACCTGATCCAGAATCGCGACCTCGAGCTGGAGAGCAACGACTGCCAGGCCGGCATACTCCTCCATCGCGTGATCGTAAACGGTGCTGACTTCCTGCAGGCGATCCAGAGTAATGAAACCAATGACGCCAATGAGGGCCGCCACCACGATGAATCCACCGACCAGCCTGGCCCCGATGCTCAATCTCATAGTTGGGCTCGACATACCGGAGTGTGCAATGCGGACGCCGCCGCAGTTAGACGCAGTAGGCGAAAAGGACCTTCAAAAAGGGCAGGTAACAAACCTCTTGCGCCGCGCCTGTAGGCCCGCCTGCCCGCAGTCCTGGCTTGAGGGCGGGACGAAAAAGAGGCAGACGTAGACCGAGGAGCAGCCGCCAGAGAGCCAACTGATCCGTCCTCCGAGTCCAGATCCTGCAGGCCACGGTTCCATCCAGGAGATTACCCAGCCGGATACGGCGAATGAACCTCTTCAGAGTCAGCCTTCGCCGCTTCTCTCGGGCATCCTGCTGCGGCCTGGCTGTGGTATCCGCGCCCCGAGGAGCACGGCGTCAGCCTGAGCTCATCCCGGCCCTGCAGCTGTATGCCCACGCCGCTGTACGGCGTCGGGACACTCGCCTTCCAGGAGAAAGGACAGATTCGAAGAAGCCTCCATAGAGTCGCGGGTGGACTAGCCTAGCACCGGTTCTCGAACGGGAGTCGGGGCGCCCGCATGCCGCAGTTGGAGCAAACCGCGATGAGCGGCCGATCGCGCTGGTTACCTGTCATCGTTGTCGTCCTAGGGCTTGCTTGCGCTGGTCTCTTGGCAGTATTGCCCGGAGTCCGGTCGGGCAACGTGTCACCACGGGCCAATCCTTACAGTCGCCTGCCTGCCCGTCCGACCGACCTTGAGTCGGATCAAGCTCCTTTCGAGGAAGTCGTGGCGGTCTGCCAGTTGCCGGCGGCAGACGAGCCCCTGTTGGAGGTTCCCGGTAGCGGGCACGGGCCGAATTGTCCGACGACCCAAGTGTCCTCGCTTCTGGGGATCGCCATTGCGAGCCCCCACAGAATCACGATTGGGTCCGTGGTGCCCGAAGGTCCAGCCGCCCGAGCGGGCATCAAATCTGGAGATGGCATTGTCAAGTGCGATGGGCAAACTGTCGATTGCCCGCGGACGCTTCTGCCGCACTTGGGTCAGGCTGAGGAACGAAGCCCCGTCGAGTTGACGCTCCGCCGGCCGATTCGGGCGGAGGACGGCGGTGACAGAGCTGGAAAGACGGAAAGCACGTCACCTGAAACTGCTGAGTCGGTGGACGAGTAGGAGGCAAGAGTCCGTGAATAGGAGATCCCTGGGTCGGACGGGTGAAGAGCTGTCGATTCTCGGAATGGGGGGGATCGTCGTATCCGAGCTGGAGCAGGCCGAGGCGAACAGGATCGTCGCCGAGGCCGTCGATAGAGGTGTCAACTACTTCGACGTGGCCCCGTCCTATGGCGATGCCGAGGAACGGCTGGGGCCGGCGCTGGAGCCGTACCGAAACGGTATGTTCTTGGCGTGCAAGACAGATAAGCGAGATAGGAAATGCTCGGCGAAGGAGCTGGAGACATCGCTGAAGCGGCTGCGGACCGATCACGTGGATCTCTATCAGCTTCACGGCTTATCCTCGATGGAGGAGGTGGAGACGGCGTTCGGCGCGGAGGGCGCGATAGAGACGTTCGAGGCGGCGAAGCGCGATGGGAAAGCGCGCTTCCTGGGCTTCAGCGCGCACTCTGAGGAGGCCGCGCTTGCGGCCCTCGACAGGTTCCCGTTCGACTCCGTGCTCTTCCCCTTCAACTTCTCGTGTTGGTTCGGCGGGTTCGGGCCTCAGGTGATGGAGGCGGCGAAGACCAAGGGGACGGGACGGCTGGCGCTCAAGTCGGTGGCGCGCACCTTCTGGCCAGGGGAGAAGCGGAAGCATCCGAAGTGTTGGTACGAGCCGTACGACGACTCCGAGAAGGCGCGGCTGGCCTTCCGCTGGACGCTGTCGCAGGACGTCACGGCGGCCGTTTCGCCCGGGCAGCACCAGCTCTTCCCGATGATGCTGGACCTGGCGGACAGCTTTAGACCGATCACGCCGGAAGAGGAGGAGCAGCTCCGGGAGATGGCTCAAGGGCTGACTCCGATATTCCCGCAAGAGGAATGATCGGCACTGCGTAGGCGGCAGCATAGAACAACCTACTGCGGTGCGGGCGCGTGCTCGCACCGCAGTCTATTTCGAGAGGGGCGATGGTCCTTCTGCAGAATCGCACGGCCGTGTGAGTGACTGCCAGTGCTCAACACCTTGGAGGAGACGTCATGCGCGTGGATCGCCTGAAGAAAACATTTCGCAGGCCGGGCAGCGAGTGGCGGGGCGCGCCATTCTGGGCGTGGAACGACGACCTTGACCCGGCGGAGCTTCGCCGGCAAGTGCGGGAGATGAAGAGAGGCGGACTGGGTGGATTCTTCATGCATAACCGTATCGGGCTGGTCACGCCCTACATGGGCAAGCGGTGGATGGAGTGTATCGCCGCGACGGTAGAGGAGGCGCGGAACCGGGGGATGCAGGCCTGGCTGTATGACGAGGACCGGTGGCCCAGTGGCTATGGCGGCGGCCAGGTGCCCAAACGCGACCCCGATTTCGGCATGAAAGTGCTGGAGCTGACGGGGGCGGGCCGCGGGGGGAGGCGGTTTGCAGTGCGCAGGGATTCGCAGAGACTCGTCTGCGCCTATCGACGGCTGGCGAAAGGCGGGCGGCCTGGCTCGGGCGAGGCGCTTCAGCGATTCGAGGTGGTTCTCGCGCCGCCGTCACCGTGGTTCAACGACGGTCCCTACTCCGACAACATGAACCCCGAGGCGGTGAAGGCGTTCATTGAGATCTGCTACGAGCCCTACCGCAGGCGATTCGCCGGGGAGTTCGGGAAGACGATACCGGGAATCTTCACAGACGAGCCCAACGTCTTCAGCGGGCACAACCTGTCGGAGGCAAACAGGCTGCCGTGGACGGGACGCATGGCGGCGGAGTTCAAGCGGCGGCGGGGATACGATCTGATGGCGCGCCTGCCGGAGCTGTTCTCCTCAGTCCCGGAGTTTGCGAAGACCCGCCACGACTTCTGGCGGACGGTGACTGAGCTGTTCGCCGAGGCCTATTGCGGGCAGCTCGGCGCCTGGTGCGCGAAGAACGGGCTGGAGCTGACGGGGCACATGCTGGGGGAACAGGATTTCGCCGAGGAGATCGCTGTCGGCGGAGCCGCCATGCCGAGTCTCGCCCATATGCAGCGCCCCGGCATCGACATGCTCACAGAGCAGACGCGGGAGACCCTGACGTGCAAGCAGGCGTCGAGCATCGCGCATCAGATGGGGCGGACGCGGACCCTGAGCGAGACATATGGCACGTCCGGGTGGCACTTCACGTTCGAGGCCCAAAAGTGGTCGGGGGACTGGCAGACGGTCTTGGGGATCAACACGCGGTGCCAGCACCTGACGCCCTACTCGATTCGGGGAATGCGCAAGCGCGACTATCCGCCGCACTTCTTTCACCAGCAGCCGTGGTGGAGGTACTTCCCCCTTGTGGAGGACTACTTCGCGCGGGCGTGCCTCTTCACCACGATAGGCGAGCCGGTGCGGGAGGTGCTGCTGCTTCACACCATCTCCACGGCGTGGGGAGAGGCGCCGGAGGCAGCAGCCAGGAGGCGACGCGGCCAGGACCTGAACGAGGTGGCGGAGGATATGTTGGCCCTCCACTACGACTTCGACCTCGGCGACGAGATAATCATGGCCGAGGTCGGGGAGGTGAAGGGCCGTCAACTGGCGGTGGGCGAGGCCTCCTACAAGCTCGTCGTCGTGCCTGCGTGTGAGACGCTGTTCGCGTCGACAGCGCAACTGCTGCGGAAGTTCCTGGAGGCAGGCGGGAAGGTCATCGCCATGCGGCGCCGGCCGACGCGGATCGAGGGGAAGCCTGCGGAGGAGCTAGACGAGCTGTTCGCGCACGAGAACGTGACGCTGATCTGCCCAACGCGGGCGGAACTCGAGGACGCGCTGCGGGCGCTGCTCCCAAGGCGAGTGTCGGTGGTGGGGGAGGCGGGGAGGCAGGTGGCGCCGGTGATCTACCACGAGCGGCGCCGCGGCGGGCGGAGCTGCGTGATGCTGGCGAATCGCGACAGGGAGACAGGGCATCAACTCACGGTAGAGCTAGCGGGCGAGGGTCGGGTGGAGCAGTGGGACCTGGAGACGGGCAAGACGGCGGCGATTCCGGCGCGGGCGCGCGACGGCACGACCGTGCTGAGCATCTTCCTGCCGCCGACGGGATCGGCCGCGCTGGTGCTGGACCCCAAGCAGCGGCCGCTGAGCCGCCGTCAGCGCCCTCGCGAGGTCGTCCGCGAGATCGCTCTCGGGAACGAGTGGCAGCCCCGACGGACCCGCGCGAACAGCCTGGTGCTGGATAAGTGCCAGTGGCGGTTCGCCGGACGGAAGTGGTCGGAGGCGGTGCCGGTGTTCGTGGCGCAGAACCAGATCAGGCAGCAGATGGGGCTGGTCGATATCTCGACGGCCGATCTGGCACAACCGTGGATCAGGTATGCGAAGCCGAGCACCGTTCCGCCGCGGACGGTGGAGCTTCGCTTCGCCTTTCGAGTCGCTAAGGTTCCCGACAGCGGAATCGAGCTGGTGGTGGAGTCGGCGGAGCTGTTCGAGGTGTTAGTGAACGGCCGCGCGGTGCCGAACCGGTCGAAGGGCTGGTGGCTCGACAAGAGCATGGACCGGGTGGCGTTAGCGCACCTGAAGCGAGGAGAGAACGAGCTCATCTTGCGCTGTGAGTACCGGGACGCCCCCGAGTACGAGCTGGAGGAGTGTTATCTCATCGGGGATTTCGGCGTGGATCGGCAGACCGATGCCATCGTCGCCGAGCCGGGCACTATCGAGGCCGGCGACTGGTGCGACCAAGGCTATCCCTACTACGCCGGCAATCTGCTCTACGGACAGGACGTCAATCCTCGTCTGAAAGAAGGGGAGCGAGCGGCTGTCAAGATAGGGCCGCACTTCGGGGCCTGCGTGGCCGTGCACGTCAACGGCAAGCTCGCCGGCGTCCGCGGCTGGGCCCCCTGCGAGGTGGACATCACCTCGAAGCTAACGCGCGGCCGGAACCGGATCGAAGTGGAGGTGTGCGGCAGCCCACGAAACCTTCTGGGTCCGAACCACTACGAGGAGAAACGCCCGGCCTGGACCGGCCCGCACCAGTTCGTCGACCGCAATCGCTGGGTCGAGGAGCGAAACCTGGTGCCGTATGGGCTGTTCGGCGAGGTGACGGTCGAGGTGCTCGGCTAGGCGGCCAGCTTGGCAGCGACCTCGGCGACGCGCTTGCCGAGGGCGCGGCAGATGACGCCTTCCTGGTCTGTGATGGGGTTCGTCGGCGGATGTCCGGAGACGTGGCTGGGGCCGTAGGGAGTGCCGCCGGCCTGGGTCTGGATGAGTTCCGGCACGCTGTAGGGAACGCCCACGACGATCATTCCGTGGTGGAAGAAGGTCATCATCATGGACACCAGCGTCGTCTCCTGAGCTCCGTGCATGCTGCTCGTGGAGCAGAAGGCGCCGACCGGCTTGCCGACGAGCTTCCCCTCCATCCAGAGCCCGCCGGTTTGGTCCCAGAAGTTCCGCATCTGGGCCGCCATATTTCCGAAGCGGGTGGGGGTGCCGACGATGACGGCGTCGTAGTCGCCAAGCTCCGACGGAGCCGCGATGGGCACCTCCGCCTGCTCCTTCTTCGCCTTCTGCACCAGCTCGTTGCCCGCGATGGCCTCGTCGGGCATCAGCTCCGGGACCGTCTTCATAACGGCCTCGGCTCCCGCTTCCCGCACGCCGTCGGCGACGAGTTGGGCCATGCGATAGACGTTTCCGGTCATCGAGTAGTAGAGAACGAGTACCTTCATCGCGGCAGCCCTCCATCGGAAGTGCGGTCTGCCACCGCGTTCTGCTCGGGGCGGTCGAACCTTGTCTGGGAGGGACGCGGATTGTCGCGCCAGCCGACAAAGCAAGCAAAGGAAAGAGGGCGGGGCCTCCGTCGGTGGAGGCACCGCTCGCGATCCCATCAACTGCGCGCCCTGCGTGCTATCCGTCTGAGCTTGGCGGCGCGAGCTGTGGCTCCAGCTCCGCGATGAAGTCGGCGATAGGCCGCGCGCCCTTGTCTCCCTCGCCCCGCTGGCGTACGGACACCGTCCCCGCCTCCGCCTCGCGATCTCCCACGATGAGGAGATAGGGGATCTTCTGGATCTCCCCCTCGCGTATCTTCGCCCCCGTCGTCGCTTTCCGGTCGTCCACCTCGGCCCGGACTCCGATCTCCTTCAGCTCCGCCGCCACCTTCTCCGCGTATTCGTGATGCCGGTCGGCGATGGGGAGGATGCGGACCTGGGTGGGCGCGAGCCAGACGGGGAAGGCGCCGCCGGTGTGCTCGATAAGAACGCCAAAGAAGCGTTCCAGAGAGCCCAGAAGCGCGCGGTGGATCATCAACGGGGTGTGGCGCTCGCCATCGGGCGCGACATACTCCATGTCGAAGCGATTGGTCAGGTTAAAGTCGAACTGAATAGTCGGGCCTTGGGCCAACCGACCCATGGAATCCCGGAGCTTGATGTCGATCTTGGGACCATAGAAGACGGCCTCGCCCGGCGCCCGGTGATAGTCGAGGCCCCGGCTTTCGATGGCGTCGAGGAGGGAGCGCTCGGCGATGTCCCAGTCCTCATCCGTCCCCATGTACTTGCTGTGGTCGCTCTCCTGTCTGACGCTGAGGTCCACCTCGAAATCCTCGTAGTTGAAGGCGCTCATCAGAAAGAGGGCGAAGTCGAGCGCCTTCTTCACCTCCTCGCCGATCTGCTCGCGAGTGCAGATGATGTGGGCATCGTCCTGGGTGAATCCCCTGACTCTGATAAGGCCGTGCAGCACGCCCGACCGTTCGTAGCGGTACACGGTGCCAAGCTCGAAGTAGCGGATCGGCAGCTCCCGATAGCTCCGCACCTGGCTCTTGTAGATGAGGACGTGGAAGGGGCAGTTCATCGGCTTGATGCGGTACTCGTCCTCGTCGATCTGCATGCCCGCGTACATGCCGTCCGCGTAGAAGCTCAGGTGGCCGCTGGTCTCCCACAGGTGGGCGCGGGCGATGTGCGGCGTGAACACGAGGTCGTAGCCGCGCTTCAAATGCTCCTTCCGCCAGAACTCCTCGATCAGATAGCGTATGAGAGCGCCCTTGGGGTGCCAGAGCACGAGGCCCCTGCCGAGCTGCTCGGGGATGGAGAAGAGGTCGAGCTCGCGCCCGAGGCGGCGGTGATCGCGGCGCGCGGCTTCCTCACGCAGTCGCAGAAACTCGTCGAGCCGCTCTTGCGACGGGAATGCCGTCCCGTATATGCGCTGGAGCATCGGGTTGCGCTCGTCTCCGCGCCAGTAAGCCCCTGCTATGCTCAGGAGCTTATAGGCCCTCAGGCGGCCGGTCGAAGGCAGGTGCGGCCCCCGGCAAAGGTCGACGAAGTCGCCCTGGGAATAGACGCTCACCGTGCCCTCGGCTATGTCTTCGAGCAACTCGACTTTGTACTTCTCGCCCCGCTCGCGGAAGAACTCGATCGCCTCCTCTCGGGACATCTCTTTGCGCTGGAGAGGGAGATCCGCGGCGACGATCTCGGCCATGGCGGCCTCGATCTTCGCCAGGTCCTCGGGACTGAACGTGGCGGAGGTGTCGAAGTCGTAGTAGAAGCCTTCTTCGATGGCGGGACCGATGGCGAGCGTGGTGTCCGGATAGAGCTTCCGAACCGCCTGCGCCATCACGTGAGAGGCGGTGTGGCGGACCACCTCGCGGCCTCCCTCATCCTCGAAGGTGAGGACCTCGATGCGCTCACACTCGGGGAGGGGAGCCGTCAGGTCGAGCTGGCCTCCGCCGGCGCGCGCGGCCAGGGCCTCCTCCGCCAGGGCGGGATCGGTGCGACGGAGCCATTCGAGTATGCTCTGTGAGCCTCGGTCGTCCGGTTCCACGTGAAGCGTGCGTGCCATGCTTGTACCTCTGCCTAAGATGTGTGAACGCCCCCCGGAGCTTTCCTCGGGAGGCGGTGGCGGTAGACGAGCACGGGCGCTCCCGGTGAGGGATCAGGTCGTGCCCGTAGTCGTGGTGTCCGCGATGATCTCTTTCATCGTCACCTGGTGGGCGGTACTGGACTTGAACCAGCGACCTCTTGCATGTCAAGCAAGCACTCTAACCAACTGAGCTAACCGCCCGTGTCGCTGCCGATTATAGCAAGGACCAAACGGCTTGTAAATCTGCGCAAATGCAGGATTGCCCGAGGCCGGGTCTCCTCGGGACGCCTTCGGGCGCCCTGGATGCGGCGAGAACGGCAGGGCAGCCTCCTTCGCTCGCCGAAGCAACCGACCACATCTGAGCAACAAGGACGACGCAATGGACTTTGGCCATTTCACCGCCGACGGCAGAGAGTACGTTATCACGCGGGTCCCCACCCCGCGACCCTGGGAGAACTACGTGAGCAACCGGGAGTACGGGCTGCGGGTGGACGAATCCGGAGCGGGATACAGTGCCCTGCCGACGGCTCCCGGCTGCCGTGTCACCTATGCTTCCGCCGGTGAGCCGTTCAGCAAGGTCTTCTATCTCCACGACCGACAATCCGGCCGCCACTGGAGCCTCACCTGGCAGCCAGTCGGCGGCACCTACAGGTCCTTTCGCTGTCGCCACGGCCTCGGATACACGAGCTTCGAGTTGGAGGTGGACCAGCTCGAAGCCGAGCTTCGCGTGTTCGTCCCTATCGAGGATCCTGTGGAGATATGGACAGCCACGGTTCACAACTCAGGCTCGCGCCCCCGCAGACTCACTCTGTTCCCTTATCTGGAGTGGCATCTGGCACCATACATGAAACCGTGGGACAACTACAGGAACTACATCCAGGCATCCTGGTCGCCCGAAGAAGGTCTGATAGTCGCCCTACTGGCCGACCCGGCGCGGCCCGGAACCTCCTGCACGGGCTTCGCCGGCGTCGATCCGGAGGCGGCGAGCTTCGACGCCGACCGCGCGGCCTTCGTCGGTGACGGGTCCCTGGCGGCGCCCGCGGCGGTGGCGGCCGGGTCGTGTCGCAACAGCGATATGCCGGGTGACGGGCGCGCCATAGCCGCCTTCGCCGTCGAGATCGAGCTTGCGCCTGGAGAGTCCAAGGCTGTGACGTTCCTCGCCGGATTCGCCGGCGATCCCGAGCGGCGCCGCCAGCTCCGCCAGAAGTACCTCTCGGCCGACAGAGCGGAGCAGGCATTTCAGCAGCTCCGCGCCCAGTGGGAGTCGCTGGCGGCGCAGCCCGCCATCGAGACTCCCGACGAGCGGCTCGACCGGATGACGAACCTCTGGCTGAAGGCCAACATCCAGCAGCTATCCCGCGTCATCCGAGAGGGCACTCGGGGCTTCCGCGATACCCTGCAGGACGCCATGGGCGTCGTGTCCTTCGACGCCGACACCGCGCGCGCGCTGATCCTCACGGCCCTGTCCCATCAGTACCCGGACGGCCGGGCGGTGCGGCAGTTCTCCTACAACGGCGGGCCGCACGACTGTCGCGTCTACAACGACAGCCCGTTGTGGCTCGTCTTCGCCACGGATCGATACCTCAAGGAGACCGGCGACTTCAGGTTTCTCGACGAGGCGGTCCCCTTCTTCGACAGCGCGGAAGAAGGAACGGTGTTCGATCACGTTCGGCGCGCGGTCGAGCGGACCGACAGGCTGCGGGGCCACCACGATCTGATACGAATCGACCGCGGCGACTGGTGCGACGCGCTCGACCAGGTGGGTGTCGAGGGCAGGGGCGTGAGCGTCTGGCTGTCGCAGGCCTTCCACCTGGCGCTGCTCCAGTTCGTCGAGCTCTGCGCCCTGCGAGGCGACGAGGCCGCCGCTCAGCGCTGGCGCGAGCAAGCGGCGAGCCTGGAGGCCTCCATCGAGCGGCACGCCTGGGACGGCGATCGCTATCTCTGCGCCATCTCGGATCGCGGCCGGCGGCTGGGAGCCAAAGGGGAGCCGGCGATGGAGATCTACCTGAACAGCCAGTCGTGGGCCGCCATCGGTCGGGTAGGGGAGACGGATCGCATCGCTCGCGCCTTCGATTGCGCCGACAGTAAGCTGGAGACGGATTTCGGACCCCTTCTGCTCGATCCTCCGTTCCGGCGCTACGACCCCGATGTGGGCCGGCTCTCGGTGCTTCGACCGGGCTGTGGAGAGAATGGAACCGTATACGTGCATGCCGCCGTGTTCTACTTCCTGGCGAATCTGGTCGCCCGGCGGCCCGACAGAGCGATGGAGATTCTCTATCGCATTTCCCCGATGCTGGAGCGGCACGATCCGACGGTGACTCACGCGGCTCCTTACGCATACGTGAACTCTTATGTCGGCCCGTGCTACCCAGCACACGAAGGACGAACGCTCGCCAATTGGTATACCTCTTCGGCCTCCTGGGCATTCCTCGCGATCACGGACTGGCTTCTCGGCGTGCGCCCCACCTACGAAGGCCTCGTCATCGACCCGTGCCTGCCGAGCGCGTGGGAGCGGGCGACGCTCCGGCGCGCGTGGCGGGGGGCCGAGTACGAGGTGGTTATCACCAAGCCGAAGGGGCTGGCGGCGCCGCCAGTGGCGCTCGCCGTCGATGGTCGTGAGCAGCCGGGAAATGTGGTCTCCCCATACGGAGATGGCAAGGTCCACCAGGTGATGGCCAAGCTAGCGCCAACCGAGGAGGAAGGCGCATCAGTCCCCGTGTGAGCGGCGCCGTTCAGCAGGGAACACGTTCCCGGCGGCGTATATATTGTGTTTCGGCGCGAAAGCTGCGAAGATGAGAGTACCTAGATCAGGAGGTCGAATAGCGCGTGAACCGACAAGACAGGAGTTGGGCGCCCAAGCACGGTCTCGAGCACCATGGCTTCAGGAACATGGGCCGCGTCTACTGGACACTCAACACCCCCGCTCTCTACGAGCGGATCGTGCGGAGGCGAGAGGGTCTTATCGTCCATTTGGGCCCGGTGGTTGTTCGTACCGGGGACCACACCGGCCGCTCGCCGGGTGACAAGCTGATTGTCCGCGAGCCGTCCTCAGCCGATCACATATGGTGGGGTACCGTCAATCGTCCGTTCGATCAGGAACACTACACACAGCTTTACAGCCGGCTGCTCGCATACATCCAGGGCAAGGACATCTTCGTGCAGGACTGCCGGGTGGGGGCACACCCGGACTACCAGATCCCGATTCGCATCATCACGGAGGACGCGTGGCAGAGCCTGTTCGCTCGGAACATGTTCATCCAGATCAAGGACCGGGAAGAGCTGATGGAACATATCCCGGAGTTCCGGGTGCTGTGTTTCCCGCGCTACCATGCGATTCCGGAGATCGACCACACGAACTCGGAGACGTTCATCGTCGTGAACTTCGGGGAAAAAACGATCCTCATCGGCGGCACCGCCTACGGCGGTGAGATCAAGAAGTCCATTTTCACGATCCTGAACTACCTGCTGCCGCGGACCGCCGTCCTGAGCATGCATTGCTCCGCCAATATCGGCGCCGACGGCGACGTCGCTCTGTTCTTCGGGCTCTCCGGCACCGGAAAGACCAGCCTCTCGGCCGACCCGAATCGCGCCCTCATCGGCGATGACGAGCATGGTTGGTGTGACGAAGGCATCTTCAACTTCGAAGGGGGCTGCTACGCGAAGGCGATCAGGCTTTCGGCCGAGGCGGAGCCATATATCTACGACTGCACGCGGCGCTTCGGGACGGTGCTGGAGAACGTCGCCATCGACATCGACGCCCGGCGGCTCGATCTCAACGATGATTCCCTCACCGAGAACACGCGCGCCTGCTATCCCATCACGCATCTCGCCAATGCCATTCGGAGCGGCCGCGGCGGGCACCCGAAGAACGTGGTCCTCCTGACCTGCGATGCCTTCGGAATCATGCCGCCCGTGGCAAAGCTGACCCCCGAACAGGCAATGTACCACTTCTTGTCCGGCTACACCGCACGGGTCGCCGGGACCGAGCGCGGCATCGAGGAGCCACAGGCCGTCTTCAGCGCCTGCTTTGGGGCGCCCTTCATGGCCCTCCCGCCTACGGTGTACGCAGATATGTTCGGCGAGCGCATTCGGAAGCATGACGCAAAGTGCTGGCTGATCAATACGGGGTGGATCGCGGGGCCGTACGGCGTTGGGCACCGCATTGATATCGCCTCCACCCGGGCGATCATCGAAGCCGCGCTCACGGGCAAGCTCGACGATGTCCCGACGGTCCAGGACTCGAACTTCGGCTTCCAGGTCCCGACGACGTGCCCAGGCATCGACGACAAGCTGCTGCGGCCGCGAGAAGCATGGCAGCACCCGAAGGAATACGACCGGGCGGCCCAGGAGTTGGCGGCGCGCTTTCGAGAAAACCTAAAGCAATTCGAGGGGAACCTTGCCGAGGGTGCCAGGAAGGGCGGACCACAGCCCTCCTAGCCGATTACGAACATCGCCAAGGTGGAAACGACCGACGGCGGACCTTTGCCTGTCCGCCGTCGGTCCTTCATCGTTCCGCCCCCCGACGTACACGCTTCCTTCATCGGCATGGAGAAGCCTTGAGAGTCGAGAATACCGAAGTCGATGAAAGGGGACCTTTCCCATGGGTTTCTCGCTGCGCGGCGCGGCGCCGCTGCTGCTCCTTGGCTTCTTGATCGGATGTGGCGGAGGCGCGACTCAAATCACCTCGACGGGAGTTCCTGTCCCTGACTCCTCGCCGCCGGCTGTACGACAGACACGTCTCGTCGCGTTCGTCGGCGCGGCCAGCAAGCCCCCGACGACCGAGGCGAAGGAAACCTTCGAGAAGAACCATCCGGATATCGTGGTGGATATCACGTTCGGCGGTTCCGGCACCCTCCTCAACCAGATGACTCTCGAGGAGATCGGCGACATCTACATGCCTGGGTCGAATGACTACATGGACAAAGCCGAAAAGAAGCAGGTCGTGCTTCCCGAAACGCGCAGCATCGTGGCCTACCTCGTGCCCGCAATCTGCGTCCAGGAAGGGAACCCCAAGAACATTCACTCGCTTGCCGACCTGGTCCGACCCGGGATCACAGTCGGCCTGGCCGAGGCCGGGGCAGTATGCCTGGGAGATGTCTCCGACGAGATCCTGAGGAGCGCCGGCCTCGAGAAGCAGGTCAAGAACAACGTCATCACATACGCCAGGAGCTGCGACCAGACCCAGCAACTCGTCCAGCTCGGCGAGGTCGATGCCGTCATCGGGTGGGATGCTTTTCAGCACTGGGCGCCCGATAAGATCGACATCGTGTCGATCGATCCGACTCACCTGCGGGTGCGCAACATCCCGGCTGCCATCGCGGTCTATTCCCGCAAGCGAGCCGAGGCGCAGCAGTTCATAGACTTCCTCACCTCCGAGCAAGGAAAGGCGATCTTTGCCAAGCATGGGTACAGCGTGGAGCCCCCGACGATCTAGGGCGGCCGATTCGCGATACGATTTCGGCGTCCCCCAGCCCGGACGGGAAACCGGCCGGGCCGACATTGGCGCGCTGGTTCTGCTGCTCTCGCTCCCGCTACTGCTATATCTCGCCGGGCCCGTGGTCGGCCTCATAGCGCGGACCACGCCGAGCGTGTGGCGGTCCTATGTGTGCTGTTGGCAGGCGGCAAGCGCGCTCAAGCTCAGTCTCGTCACGGCGACGCTCTCCTTGGCGATCGTCCTTGTTATCGGCACTCCCCTGGCCTATTGGCTCTCCCACTATCAGTTCCGGGCGAAGAATGTCGTCGACACCGTGATAGACCTGCCGCTCGTCCTGCCGCCCGCCGCCGCAGGGTTCGCCCTCCTGCTCCTGTTCGGGCGACAGGGCATGGGCGCGTGGCTGCAGGAGCACGGCATGCGCGTATCGCTGACTCCGGTCGCAGTCGTGATGGCGCAGGTGTTTGTTGCTTCTCCGTTCTATGTCAAACAAGCGCGCGCTGGCTTTGAGTCCGTACCTCAGAGCCTCCGTCTCGCCTCCGCCACGCTAGGCGCAGGTCGCCTGAGGACGTTCGCGCGAGTGACAGCCCCGCTGGCCAGCCATGCGCTGCTGGCCGGCGCAGTGATGACCTGGGCCCGGGCGCTCGGTGAGTTCGGCGCAACGCTCGTCTTCGCCGGCGCCTTTCCCGGCAGAACCGAGACCATGCCGATAGCGATCTATACGTCGAGCACGACCAATCTGCCCGCAGCTATCGCTCTCGCGGCCACCCTCGCCGTTACCTCGTTCGCGGTCCTCATCCTAACCCGCGCATTGGCCGGGCGGCGCCTCCGGGCCTCGCCTGTCTAGAGCAGGGGCGGGTCAGCCCTCGAACCCGGCCACACGGGCTCCGACCAGTGATGCCTCGACCGGCGACGACAGGGAGTGAGAAAAGCATCAGGCGAAAGGGTTGACAGGATGTTACACTGTGGTATAATGGCCTTCGCCCGGAATCCGGGCGATTGTCGGAGGGTGTAAAACGGCTATCCTCAACGACCGATACTGAATACTGTTGACGAGATTGGGTAGGAGCCAACCGCAGACGGGGCTCGTCCCCGTCTGCGCTTCTGTCTCCGGCACGCGAACCTTGATAACAGCATAGTCGTGAGAGTCGAGTGATGTTGTCACGCTCTCTTGGTCCCAACCAGATCTGTTGTCTGGAAGGGGTTAAGCTACTAAGGGCACGTGGTGGATGCCTTGGTAGAGACAGCCGATGAAGGACGCGGCCAGCAGCGAAATGCCTCGGGGAGCTGCAAGCAAGCTTTGATCCGGGGGTGTCCGAATCGGGAAACCGGGCAGGAGTCATGTCCTGCCACCGCCGGGCAAATACATAACCCGGCGGGGGGTACCCGGGGAACTGAAACATCTCAGTACCCGGAGGAAGAGAAAGCAACCGCGATTCCCTGAGTAGTGGCGAACGAAAGGGGAACAGCCTAAACCCGCGCCGTGCCAAGGCCCCAGCCGTTGCGGCGCGGGGGTCG
>Ga0307380_10002882_pt1 | contig 24117 bp, 27 predicted proteins | sample UN3MG_FD_202239 | JGI IMG/M metagenome (GOLD analysis project Ga0307380, IMG submission 202239) | Soil microbial communities from Risofladan, Vaasa, Finland - UN-3 | ecosystem: Environmental > Terrestrial > Soil > Coastal area > Acid sulfate soil | place: Finland: Risofladan, Vaasa | collected... | reverse complement strand
GCAGTTCGCACGACGAGGCGTTGTTGAAGATCTATGCCCGTCTACGTCCGGGGAACCCTCCGCAGTTGGACAAGGCCCGGAAGCTGTTCACCGAGAAGTTCTTCGATGAGAACCGTTATCGGCTGGGGAAGGTGGGTCGGTTCCGGCTGAACCGCAAGCTGCAGCTGGGTGACGACGGGGCGATGGTGCTGCGGGTGGAGGACCTGGTGGCCTGCCTGAGGTACCTGCTGTTGCTGCGGACGGGGGAACCGCAGTACGCGGTGGACGACATCGACCACTTGGGCAACCGTCGGCTGCGGACGCTGGATGAGCTGGCCGCCGACGAGCTGCGCAAGGGATTCCTCAAGCTGCGCCGCACGGTTCAGGAGCGGATGAGCCTGCGCGAGCCGGATCAGTTGGGTCGTCTGGCCGAACTGGTCAACAGCAAGTCGATCAGCTCGGCGATCGAGTTTTTCTTCGGGCGTGGGGAGCTGTCCCAGGTGGTGGACCAGACCAACCCGCTGAGCCAGCTCACGCACGAGCGTCGGCTGTCGGCGCTGGGCCCGGGGGGTCTGAACCGCAAGCGGGCCGGATTCGAGGTCCGCGACGTGCACATCTCGCACTACGGTCGCATCTGCCCGATCGAGTCTCCGGAGGGGACCAACATCGGTCTGATCGCCTCGTTGAGCATCTACAGCACGGTGGACGACTACGGCTTCCTGATCACGCCGTACCGGAAGGTGGAGAAGAGCGGGCGGGTGGCGGCGGAGCAGACCTTCCTGCGGGCCGACGAGGAGATGCGTTACATCCTGGCACCGCCCGAGGCCTTGGTGCCCGGCGAGAGCAGGTTGCGCGAAGGACAGACCATCGTGCGGGCCCACGGAGAACTCTCCCAGGCCGACTCCTCCGCGGTCAGCTACGTGGACATCTCTCCGAAGCAGACGGTGGGTGTGTCGGCTTCGCTGATCCCGTTTCTGGAACACGATGACGCGAACCGGGCGTTGATGGGCTCGAACATGCAGCGGCAGGCGGTTCCGCTGATTCGAACGGACCCGCCGGTGGTGGCCACGGGCATGGAGAAGGCGGTGGCCCAGAACAGCGGCATGGTGGTGCGGGCCGACAAGCCGGGGAAGGTGACGTTCGTGGACGCCCATCGGATCGTGATCAACAACACGGACGAGTACGAACTGCGGAAGTTCCAGGGGCTCAACGAGCGGACCTGCCTGAATCAGAAGCCGTTGGCCCGGGTAGGCGACCGGGTGAAGCAAGGGCAGATCATCGCGGACGGCCCGGCGACGATCAACGGGGAGCTGGCCCTGGGCATGAACGTGCTGGTGGCCTTCCTGACCTACGACGGCTACAACTTCGAGGACGCGATCCTGATCAGCGAACGGTTGGTCAAGGACGACACGTTCACCAGCATCCACATCGACGAGTACGAGGTGGAGATTCGCGAGACCAAGCTGGGGCGGGAGGAGTTCACCCGCGACATTCCGAACGTGGCGGAGCGTGCCCTGCGCAACCTGGACGCCGGCGGCGTGGTCCGCATCGGCACGCGCGTGGTGGCCCGTGACATCCTGGTCGGCAAGGTGAGCCCCAAGTCGAAGAGCGAACTCTCGCCGGAGGAGAAGCTGCTGCACGCGATCTTCGGGCGGGCGGGCGAAGACGTGAAGAACGAATCGCTGGAGCTGCCGGCGGGTGAGGAGGGCATCGTCATCGATGCCAAACGGTTCAGCCGCCGGGTGCACATGACCGAGGAGCAGCGTCGCGAGCTGGAGCGGGAGATCAACGAATGCGCCACGGGCTTCAACGAGCGGATCATCACCTGCTTCAAGCAGTTGTGCGACGAGCTGGAGCAACTGACCGAGCAGGAGATAATCGACCCCAACACGCGCCAGAAAGTGGGTCACAGCGACCTTACGGAGGTGATCCTGGAGCAGATCGAGAGCTTCGGGGATCAGGTGGCGACGCGGAACCTGCGCTGGATCCGTCCGGCGTCGGCGCGGGAGGAGGCCTTCAAGGTGATCGACCGGTTCTGGCCGCGGCTCACCGAGCTGATGGAGGAGCGCGACCGGAAAGTGGATCACATGAAGCGTGGAGACGAGCTGCCCAGCGGCGTGCTGGAAATGGTGAAGGTGTACGTGGCCACCAAACGGCAGCTCTCGGTGGGCGACAAGATGGCCGGTCGGCACGGGAATAAGGGCGTCATCGCCCGCATCCTGCCGGAGGAGGACATGCCCTTCCTGGACGACGGGACGCCGGTGGACATCCTGTTGAACCCGTTGGGGGTGCCGTCCCGGATGAACGTGGGGCAGATTCTGGAGACGCACCTGGGGTGGGCGGCGCACATTCTGGGCTTCCAGGCGGTCACTCCGGTGTTCGACGGTGCCGGCGAGGCGGAGATTCACCGGACCGTCGAGGAGGCGAACAAGCACGTGACAGCCCGGCGGGCGGATTCGCAGGCCGTGGCGGCGGCCGGACGCACCCGCGAGGTCCTGACCTGGATGCCGCCGGGCGGGAAAATGACGCTGTATGACGGTCGCACGGGGGAGCCGCTCGATGAGCGGGTCGCCGTGGGGTTCATGTACCTGCTGAAACTGCACCACCTGGTGGACGACAAGATCCACGCCCGGGCGACGGGTCCGTACAGCCTGATCACGCAGCAGCCGCTGGGGGGAAAGGCCCGCACGGGTGGGCAGCGTTTCGGCGAGATGGAGGTATGGGGCCTGGAGGCGTACGGCGCAGCGTACGTGTTGCAGGAGCTGCTGACGGTGAAGAGCGACGACGTGGAGGGTCGGACGAAGATCTATGAGTCGATGGTCAAGGGGCAGAACACGCTGGAGGCCGGTACGCCGGTGTCTTTCGACGTGCTGTGCAACGAGATCAGGGGATTGGGGCTCAACATCCAGATGGAGAAGAAGAGGGTGATCTAACGACTGCACCGCGGGCAGGTCCCGATGGTGGAGAGCACGGCATTATGGCCAGCAGGATCCAGTACGACTCGGCGACGATGCCGGAGGCGAGCGAGCTCCGGCGGTTCTACGATCGCCAGCATCACGCCACGACGAACTCGGAAGAGAAGCTCCAGGCGATGATGAGCAGGACGTTCTGTCTGGTGACGGCTCGAAAGGAAGGCGAGATCATCGGTCTGGCGCGTGGCGTGACGGACGGTCTCCGCGGTCAACTGGTGGAGTGCAAGCTGGATCCCGCGTTTCAGGGGCCGGCCTGCGTGACCCATACGGATGGTCGGATCGAGCACGATTCGGCGGGCATCGCCCGGGAGATGGCCCTGAGGGTCATCGACGCGTTCCGCCGTGCCGGGGTCGAGCGGGTGGACGTGATGGCCTACGGCACGGAGGTCGATTTCTGCGAGGAGCTGGGTTTCAAGCGGACACCGGGTGTGGTGGCGTTGCAGTTGAACCCGGCCGACGCTCCGACGCCGTCCAGCCCGGAGTAGGGGGTCTGGGGCTCGGGAGCGGCCCCTTGGGAATGATCGTTGCCCGCGGCGGCAGCGGGCCGACGAGTTGGGGTTGTTATCGCCGGCGAAGGAAGGACTCGGGATATGATGGACAACATCTATGACCGGATCAACGACTACGGCAGCGTGAAGATCTCGTTGGCTTCGCCCAACGACATCCGCAGCTGGTCGTTCGGTGAGGTCAAGAAACCCGAGACGATCAACTACCGCACGTACCGGGCGGAGAAGGACGGTCTGTTCTGCGAACGGATCTTCGGCCCGGACCGCGACTGGGAGTGCGCCTGCGGCAAGTTCAAGGGCACCAAGCACAAGGGGATCATCTGCGACCGCTGCGGGGTGAAGGTGACGCACTCGCGGGTGCGGCGCAAGCGGATGGGGCACATCAACCTGGCGGCCCCGGTGGTGCACATCTGGTTCTTCAAGGCCATGCCGTCGCGGCTGGGGGCCCTGCTGAACATGAAGACCAGCGCCCTGGAGAAGGTGATCTACTTCCAGGACTATCTGGTGGTAGAGCCGGGCGAAACGCCGCTGAAGCTGGGGCAACTGCTGACCGAGGAGGAGTACCGAGCGGCACAGGAGAAATACGGGAGCAGTTTTACGGCCTCGATCGGTGCGGAGGCCGTCAAGGAGATGCTCACCCGCCTGGACCTGGACCTGCTGTCGGGCGAGCTGCGCGAGGAGCTGCTCAAGACGGGCAGCAAGCAGAAGCAGCGCGACCTGGCCAAGCGGCTCAAGATCGTGGAGGCCATCAGGGCCTCGGAGAACGACGCCTCCTGGATGGTTCTGGAGGTGATTCCGGTGATCCCTCCGGACCTGCGTCCGCTGGTTCTGCTGGAGAGCGGGAACTTCGCCACCAGCGACCTGAACGATCTGTACCGCCGGATCATCAACCGAAACAACCGTCTCAAGAAACTGGTGGACCTCAACGCGCCGGAGGTGATCATCCAGAACGAGAAGCGGATGCTGCAGCAGGCGGTGGACGCCCTGTTCGACAACGGCCGCTGCCGCCGTCCGGTGCTGGGTTCGAGCAACCGCCCGCTGAAGAGCGTGACCGACATGATCAAGGGCAAGCAGGGTCGGTTTCGCGAGAATCTGCTGGGCAAGCGGGTGGACTATTCGGCCCGGTCGGTGATCGTGGTGGGCCCGGAGCTGAAGCTGCACCAGTGCGGGCTGCCCAAGGCGATCGCCCTGGAGCTGTTCCAGCCCTTCATCATCCGCAAGCTGAAGGAGCGGGGCCTGGCCGACACCATCAAGAGCGCCAAGAAGATGCTGGAGCGGCGGGATCAGGAGATCTGGGACATCCTGGAGGAGGTCATTCATCAGCACCCGGTGCTTCTGAACCGGGCCCCGACGCTGCACCGGATGGGTATCCAGGCCTTCGAGCCGGTGCTGGTGGAGGGCAACGCCATCAAGATTCACCCGCTGGTTTGCAAGGGCTTCAACGCGGACTTCGACGGGGACCAGATGGCGGTGCACCTGCCGCTGTCCATCGAGGCCCAGGCGGAGGCCCACGTGCTGATGATGAGTACGAACAACATCTTCAGCCCGGCGAACGGCTCGCCGATCATGTCGCCCTCCCAGGACATCGTGCTGGGCATCTCGTATCTGTGCACCGATCACGTCAGCCCGAAGGTGGACGAGAAGGAGATGCCCCGGTACAGCTCGGAACCCGAGGCGCTGCTGGCGTATTCGCAGGGCAAGGGCAAGATCCACGACCTGATTCGCGTTCGGATCGACCGTAGGAGGATCGTGACCTCGCAGAAGGCGCGGATCGCAGACGCCCCGGCGAACCGGCTGGTGGTCACGACCATCGGGCGGGTCATCTTCAACGACATTCTTCCGGCAGGGATGCCGTTCTACAACTACTCGCTGAGCCAGAAAGGGGCGGCTCGCGTCATCGCGGACTGTCACACGCTGCTGGGCCGAGCGGCGACCATCGACCTGCTGGACGACATCAAGGAGATCGGCTTCAAGTCGTCGACGCTGGCGGGTCTGTCGATCGGGGTGACGGACCTGCGGATTCCGCAGGCCAAATCCAAAATCATCAACCAGGCCCAGAAGAAGGTGGACGGGATCGAGCGCGGGTACCAGCAGGGTGCCCTGACCGAGATGGAGCGCTACAACCAGCTGATCGACGTCTGGATCCACGCCCGCGAGCAGGTCACCGAGGAGATGATGAGGGAGCTGCGGGCCGACCGGCGGGACGACTTGGGGCGGGAGATCCCGGTGGGCAAGACCGAGGGGAAGCCCCACCTGAACCCCATCTTCCTGATGACCGAGTCGGGTGCCCGGGGGAGCGTCGATCAGATCCGCCAGCTGGCCGGCATGCGGGCGCTGATGGCCAAGCCGTCCGGCGAGATCATCGAGACTCCGATCAAGGCGAACTTCCGCGAGGGCCTGAGCGTGCTGGAGTACTTCAGTTCGACGCACGGGGCCCGCAAGGGCCTGGCGGACACCGCGCTGAAGACGGCCGACTCGGGCTACCTGACGCGCAAACTGGCCGACGTGGCCCACAACGTCATCATCAACGAAATGGACTGCGGCACGATCAAGGGGATCACCAAGGGGGCCACCTACAAAGGTGAAGAGGTGGACATTCCGCTGCGTCAGAGCATCATCGGGCGGGTGGCCCGCGACAAGATCCGCGATCCGCTGACCGACGAGTTGATCGTGGACGAGAACGAGGAGGTGACGCCTGAGATCGCGATGCAGATCGAGGCCCTGGGGCTGGACAAGATCAGGGTGCGCAGTCCGCTGACGTGCGAGAGCCGTCTGGGCGTGTGTGCCAAGTGCTACGGGTGGGACATGTCCACCAGCAGACTGGTCGAGGAGGGCATGGCCGTGGGCATCCTGGCGGCCCAGTCGATCGGTGAGCCCGGGACGCAGCTCACCATGCGGACCTTCCACACCGGGGGCGTGGCCCACCGTGCCGCGGTGGAGAACCAGCTGCTCAACAGCCAGGCCGGGCGGGTCGCCTACATGGATATCTCTGCGGTGGAAATCCCGGCTCAGCCGGACGGCACCAAGGCCAGGATGGTGGCCCTGAAGCGGAACGGCGAGGTTGCCATCCTGGATGCCAAGGACCGGGAGCTGGAGCGTTTCCGGGTGCCGTACGGCTCGGAGCTTCTGGTGAAGGAGGGGCAGAAGGTTGCGGCCCACACGCCGCTGGTGGTGTGGGACGCGCACCTGACGCCGATCCTGGCCGAGGTCAACGGCTACATCCGCTTCCAGGACATCGCCGAGGGCGAGACCGTGCGGGCGGAGCAGGACCGGGCCGGGGCCAAGCTGGTGGTCATCGAGCACAAGGGTGAGAAGCACCCGCAGGTGATCATCGAGGACCGCGAGGGTCGGGTGCTGGACTATCATTACCTGCCGGTCAAGGCGCGGATCGAGGTTGACGAAGGTCAGGAGATCAAGCCGGGCATGCTGGTCGCTCGTCAGCCTCGAGCGATGACCGGCACGCAGGATATCACCGGAGGTCTACCGCGGGTAACGGAGATCTTCGAGGCCCGCAAGCCGAAAGAGCCGTCCGTGATGGCGGAGATCTCCGGGCAGGTGGAGATTCGGCCGGACAAGCGGCGGGGCAAGATGACCATCATCATAAGCAGCGAAAGCGGGATGGAGGTTGAACACCACGTGCCCCAGGACAAGCAGTTGCTGGTCCACGCCGGCGACCGAGTGGAGGCGGGTGATCCGTTGATCGAGGGTCCGCTGGTGCCGCACGACATCCTGCGGATCAGGGGCGAGGAGGCCCTGCACGAATACCTGCAGCGGGAGATTCAGATGGTCTACCGCAGCCAGAGCGTGAACATCAACGACAAGCATCTGGAGATCATTCTGGGTCAGATGCTGCACAAGGTGAAGGTGGACTTCCCGGGTGATTCGCGATTTCTGCCCGGCGAGGTGGTGGACAAGTTCACGTTCCGCGAGGAGAACGAACGCCTGTCGGTCAGCGTGCGGATGGCGGACCCGGGCGACACCGAGTTCAAGGAGGGCGAGATCGTTCTGAAGGACCGGTTGGCGGAAGTGAACGAGGGGGTCGAGGAGAGCGGCGGCGAGCCGGCCAAGGGCAAGAGGCCCAAGGCGGCGGCCGCCAGCACCATGCTGTTGGGCATCACCAAGGCGAGCCTGTCGAGTGAGTCCTTCATCTCGGCCGCTTCGTTCCAGGAGACCACCAAGGTCTTGACCGAGGCGGCTTTGAGCAGCCGGGTGGATCGCCTGCTGGGTCTGAAGGAGAATGTGATCCTGGGGCACCTGATTCCGGCGGGCACGGCGTTCAAGCCGCATCTCAAGATGGGGGTGCGGCAGATCGGCGAGCCGTTGCCGGTGCCGGAGGAGGTTCCGGCCGAACGCGAACCTCTGCCCGACGACGCTCAGATGGCGGCCCTGTTGGCCGGTGGGACATCGGACGCGGTTTCGATATCCGCGGGAAGCCCGATGCCGGCCGGCCCGGGCGTCGGGACGGCCACGGTGCCCGGATTGCCGCCCGGGACGGAGGAGTTAGGTTCGTCGGCCGCGCCCCAGGAGCCGCCGGCCGAGGCGCTCCAGGGCGATTGAGGCGAGGGAGGTCAGGAGGCAACCGCCCGTCCGGCACAGCGGCGGGCGGGACCCGAGTCGAGAGGCGGACGCGAGGGCGTCCCAGCGAGGAGAAACATGCCGACCATCAACCAACTTGTGCGACGCCCGCGGGGCAAGGTGATCAAGAAGTCGAAGGTCCGCGACCTGGACCAGTGCCCCCAGCGGCGTGGCGTCTGTCTGATCGTCAAGACGCAGACGCCCAAGAAGCCGAACTCCGCCCTGCGTAAGGTGGCCCGGGTGCGGCTGACCAACGGCAAGGAGATAACCGCGTACATCGGCGGGATCGACCACAACCTGCAGGAGCACTCGATCGTGCTGGTGCGTGGCGGGCGGGTGCGGGACCTGCCGGGTGTCCGCTACCACGTGGTCCGCGGGACGCTGGACTGCAGCGGCGTCGAGGGGGACAAGGAGGGGCGTCCTCGGAACCGCAGCCGGAGTAAGTACGGCGTCAAAAGGCGGAAGTAGGGCGATCCGGGCCGTCCGGGTTCTGCCGTTGCGGGACCGGGCGGATTGTGCTAGACTCCGGCGTTTGGGGCCGATTCCCGGCCGCCGAATGGACTGAGCGAAGAACGGAAGCAAGGCGACATGGCGTACAAGAGGTTCACAGCATCGGCTCGGCAACTTCAGCCGGATCCGCGCTACCACAGCAAGCTGGTTTCGAAGTTCATCAACTGCATGATGTGGGACGGCAAGAAGTCCACATCCGCCTCCGTGTTCTACGACGCCATGGACATCGTGGCCAAGCGGATCAAGGACACCCCCATGCTGGAGGTCTTCGAGACCGCGATCAACAGCGTCAAGCCCAACATCGAGGTTCGGTCGCGCCGCGTGGGCGGCTCGAACTATCAGGTGCCCAAGCAGGTCAACCGCAAGCGGCAGCAGTCGCTGGCGATTCGCTGGATTCTGCAATCGGTGCGGGCCAAGAGCGGAAAGGCCACTTGCGAGTTCCTGGCTCAGGAGATCTGTGACGCGTACCGCGGGGAGGGCGGGGCCATGCAGACGCGGGAGAACGTGCATCGCATGGCCGATGCGAACAAGGCCTTCGCCCACTTCGCCTGGTAAGAGCACCGACGGAAGCGCGCCTGTTCTCCCTCCGGGCTACGCGGGGGGAGGGCATGCGTTTTTTTTCTGTCCCCTTCTCGACGGTTTGCGAGTCGACCGGAGGGGCGGCAACCGCCGGGCGGCGGTGAGTGGCGGAGGCCAGAGGCTGACGGGAGCATGCATCCGGATGCCGTTGCACCATGAGTGTCGACCTGACCAGAATCCGGAACATCGGCATCGCCGCCCACATCGACGCCGGCAAGACGACCACCACCGAGCGGATCCTGTACTACACCGGGACCACTCACGCCCCCGGCGAGGTGGACCTGGCCACGACGAAGACGGATTTTGACCCGCAGGAGCAGCAGCGCGGCATCACCATCTATTCGGCCGCGGTCAGCTTCCCCTGGCGGGGCCACACCATCAACCTGATCGACACGCCGGGACACGTGGATTTCACCGCAGAGGTGGAGCGGGCCCTCCGGGTGCTGGACGGGGCCGTGGTGGTGTTCGACGGCAAGGAGGGCGTCGAGCCGCAGTCCGAGACGGTCTGGCGGCAGGCCGACAAGTACTCCGTCCCGCGGATCTGCCTGATCAACAAGATGGACAAGGTGGGGGCCGACTTCGAGGCCTCGTTCGACTCGATCGGCCAGCGCCTGGGGGCGCAGGCGGTGGCGGTTCAGATTCCCATCGGCGCCGAACACAGCTTCGAGGGGGTGATCGATCTGATCACCATGAAGGCGCTGTACTTCGACGCCGAATCGAAGGGTGCCCGGGTCGACCGACGGGATATTCCGCCGGGGATGGGCGAGTCGGCGGCGAAGTGGCGGCGCAAGCTGGAAGAGACCGTCTCGGAGACTTCCGACGCGGTGATGGAGAAGTTCCTGGAGGACGAGCCGATCCCCGAGGGGGCCCTTCGGGCAGCGATCCGGGAGGCAACGGTGGCCTGTCGGCTGTGCCCGGTGCTGTGCGGATCGGCCCTGAGATTCATCGGTGTCCAGCCGGTTCTGGACGCGGTGTGCGACTATCTGCCGTCGCCGCTGGAAGTCCCGGCGATCATGGGGGTCTCGGCAGGCCCAAACAAGCGGGGCCAGGAGATCGAGGTTCGGCCCGATCCGAACGGACCGTTTGTCGCCCTGGTCTTCAAGGTGGTGGCCGAGAAGCCGCTGGACCTGTATTTCCTCCGGATCTACTCCGGGCGGCTCCGCGCCGGGATGCGGGTGTTCAACCCGGCGGCCGACGCCAAGGAGAACGTCACTCGCCTGCTGCGGGTGTTCGCCAAGCGGCGGGACCAGCTCTCCCAGGCGGAGGCGGGTGATATCGTGGCAGTGCTGGGTCCCAAGGTCTCGCTGACCGGGCACACCTTATGCGATCCGCGACACGCCGTGCTTCTGGAGGAGATCGAGTTTCCCAAGACGGTCATCAGCCGGTCCATCGAGCCGAGGAGTTCCCGGGACCGAGAGAAGATGCTCGCCGCACTGGATGCCCTGGCCCGGCAGGACCCGACCTTCGTCACCCGGACCGACGCCGAGACGGGCCAGACTCTGATCCTGGGCATGGGGGAGCTTCACCTGGAGGTGCTGGTCCATCGCCTGACGACCGAGCTGAACCTGGAAGTGAACGTGGGCAAGCCCCGGGCGTCGTATCGGGAGACGATCAGCTCTGCGGCAGAGCAAGAGGTGACGTTCGAGCGGCAACTGGGCGGGCGGAACCACTTTGCCGCGGTGAAGCTGCGGTTGGAGCCGTTCCCGCTCGGCGAGGTCCCCGGGGACACGGTGTTCGAGAACCGGCTGGGTGAGGGCGTGATCGATCGGCGTTACGTCCCGTCGATCGAGGCGGGGGTCCGCGACGCGGCGGCCAGCGGTCCTCGGGGCGGATACATGGTGGTCGGGTGGAAGGCGATCCTCCTGGGCGCCGGGCAGCATGTTGCCCACAGCTCGGAGCTGGCCTTCGAGTCCGCGGCCCGGCAAGCGTTCAGCCAGGCCGCGCAGCAGGCGGGGCCGGTGTTGCTCGAGCCCATCGTGGCGGTCACGATCCACACCTTGGACGAGTATTTCGGCGTGATCAGCGGGGATCTGAATGGGCGTCGGGCGGTCATCACCAGCACGCAAACGCGAGGCCGGGTCCGCATCATCGAAGCGGAGGTTCCGGTTTCGGAGACGTTCGGCTACGTAACGCGTCTTCGGAGCATGTCCCAGGGCCGTGCCGGGGTGGTGGTGACGCCGTCGCATTACGCGGTGCTTCCGGCGGAGCTGGCGGATCAGCTTGTGGGGGCGCCGTAGGGCAAGTTCCATGCCGTTTCCCGGGGCCTGCTTGCACTGTGACTGGAAACCGGTGTTCTCGGCCCTGCGAATGCGTTTTTTTTGGTCCGATTAGGTGGTTGACAGTCGGGCGGGAATGGCTAGAGTGGCGGGTCTGCCGTTTTCGCGTGAAGACGGACTGGGTACCGTAGCGACTGGCTGAGCGGGTCAGGAACCTTGGCCACGAAAGAAAGAATCCGTATCCGGATGGAGTCGTACGATCCGCGCCCGCTGGACGCGTCGGCGGGCGAGATTGTCGAGCACGCCAAGCGAACCAGCGCCCGCGTGTCGGGCCCGATTCCGCTGCCGACTCGTGTCGAGCGGTACACCGTTCTGCGGGGACCGCACATCGACAAGAAGTCGCGTGAGCAGTTCGAGATCCGAACGCACAAGCGCATCATCGACATTTACGAGCCGACCGCGCGGACCGTGGAGGCGTTAAACAGGCTGATCGTACCGGCCGGTGTCTTCGTCAAGATTAAGACCTAGCGTGGTCTGATCGGCCTGCCCCGTGAACGGGCCTTGTGACGACACGAGGCACCCCTAGAGACGACATCGAGGTCGGGTGAGCATGATCGCCCGACAAGAGCCAAGCGAAGGACCGCTTGCCTGCGGCGTGAGCGGTTTGAGTGTATTTGCCATGAAGAAGGGCCTGATTGGACGCAAGTTGGGAATGACCCGCATCTATAACGAGGCGGGCGAGATGATGCCGGTGACGGTGATCGAAGCCGGACCTTGCACGGTGCTCCAGATCAGGACCGCGGAAACGGATGGTTACGACGCCCTGCAACTGGGCTTCGAGGACGCCAGGCCGCACCGTTCGACGAAGCCGCTGATCGGGCACGCCGCGGCTGCCGGGACCGGGCCGAAGCGCGTCTTACGGGAGGTCCGTCAGGACGGTCCGACGGATCACGCGGTGGGCGACGTTCTGACCGTGGGGCTGTTCGAGGAAGGGCAGATCAAGCACGTGGACGTCACGGGCGTGTCCAAGGGTCGCGGCTTCTCGGGCGTGATGCGTCGGCATGGCTTCGGCGGCCAGCGGGCGTCGCACGGTGTGGAGCGCAAACACCGCAGCCCGGGCAGTATCGGCGGCAGCGCTCCGTTGGGGCGTGGTCGATCGGTCCGCAAGGGCAAGCGGATGCCCGGCCAGTTCGGCAACGTCCGGTGCACGGCCCGTAACCAGATTTTGGTGTCGGTTGACGCGGAGAAGAACCTCCTGGTGATCAGGGGCAGCGTGCCCGGGCACAACGGCGGTCTGGTGCTGGTCCGCGAGTCGGTGATCGGTTGAGCGAAGCGATGCTCGAGTTACCGGTATACAACATGGAAGGGCAGCAGACCGGATCGGTCCAGATCGATCCTCAGATCCTGGGCGATCGGGTGCGCCCGCAGCTGCTGAAGCAGGCGATCGTGACCTACCAGGCCAATCGCCGGCAGGGCAGTGCCCGCACTCGGAACCGCGGCCGGGTGTCCGGTTCGACCCGCAAGATCTACCGTCAGAAGGGGACCGGCAACGCCCGGATGGGCACGGTTCGGTCGCCCATCCGTCGGGGCGGCGGGGTGACTTTCGCGAAACAGAACCTGGTGTTCGACCGGACGCTGCCCAAGAAGATGCGGCGTCTGGCCCGCAACAACGCCATTCTGGCCAAGATTCTGTCGCAGGACGCTCTGGTGGTGGAGGGGCTGGCGTTCGAGGAGCCCAAGACCAAGCGGATGGGCGAGCTGCTTCGCGGGGTGGGCGCCTCCAGGGGGTGCTTGCTGGCGCTGCACCAGCCGGACGACAATGTCGTGCTGAGCGGGCGCAATCTGCCCAAGACGGACGTGCGTCTGGTGCAGGACTTGAACGCCTACGAGATTCTACGTCGCAAGAAGCTGATCCTGAGCAGGCCGGCTTTCGAGGTGTTGACCAATGACCCGGTGACGCTCCGCTCGGGCAGGGGGGCCGACCGGGTGTGACGGTTGCGGTTATGGATATCTACCACATTGTCAAGCGTCCGTTGGTCACCGAAAAGGGGACGCACCAGAGCCATGCGTCGCACGAGGCTACCCGCACGCAGCGGGCTCGCGGTGGCTCCTACGCTTTTGAGGTACACCCGGACGCGTCCAAGCCGATGATCCGTCAGGCCATCGAGAAGATCTACAACGTGAAGGTTCTTTCGGTGCGTACGTCGAACCGGCGCGGCAAGCGGCGTCGGGTGCGTTACAAGACCGGCGAGACGGCGCGCTGGAAGAAGGCGGTGGTCGTGCTGCACGCCGACCACCACATTGACTTGTTCTAATAAGGCAGGCGGCGCCGCCCGCCGGGTGGAGCCAAGAGGGCCATGGGCGTCAGAATCTACAGACCGACCTCTCCCGGGCGGCGACAGTCGTCGGTGAACGATTTCTCCGAGTTGAGCGGCACGCGCAAACGGCCGGAGAAGTCGCTGGTCGAGCGCCTGGTCCGTCGAGGTGGGCGGAACCACCACGGCGTCATAACGGCGCGTCATCGCGGCGGCGGTGCCCGCAAGCTGTACCGCAGGATCGACTTCAAGCGTCGCAAGGACGACTGCCCCGCAACGGTGCTGGCCATCGAATACGACCCCAACCGCACGTGTCACATCGCCCTGCTGCAGTACGAAGACGGAGAGAAGCGTTACATCCTGGCCCCGGCCGGTATTTCGGTGGGAGAGCGGATCGAGAACGGCCCGAGCGTGGAGCCGAAGGCCGGCAATGCCCTTCCGCTGAAGAACATTCCGGTGGGGATGGGCGTGCACAACATCGAGATGAACGCGGGGCAGGGCGGCAAGCTGGTGCGTAGCGCGGGGGCATCGGCCCGGTTGTTGGCCCGCGAAGGCGACTGGGCCACGCTGGTGATGCCCTCGGGCGAGATGCGTCAGATTCGCGTCGAATGCCGGGCGACGATCGGCCAGGTGGGCAACGCCGAGCACGCCGGCATCAAGTGGGGCAAGGCCGGGCGGGTCCGCCACAAGGGTCGGCGGCCTCGGACTCGGGCCAAGGCGATGAACCCCGTGGCCCACCCGATGGGTGGCGGCGAGGGCCGCAGCAACGGTGGTCGGCACCCGTGCAACCGCGCCGGGAAGCCCGCCAAGGGTGGACGGACGCGGAATCGGCGCAAGGTGAGCAACCGGCGGATCCTGCGGCGGCGCAAGTGCAAGCGGTACGGACAGTTGGTGCTGCCCAAACGGTAGCGCGAGACGGCCCCGCGGTGGGGCGGCGGGGCCCGAGGGCCCGCCGGCGGCCTCGTGGCTCGGACTGTTGGTCGCGAAGGTGTGAAACAGATGACCCGATCTCAGAAAAAAGGCCCTTACGTGGACGAGGGACTCTTCCGCAAGGTCATGCAGGCCAAGCAGACCGGCTCGACCGCGCCGATCAAGACCTGGGCCCGGCGTTGCACCGTGGTGCCGGAGTTCGTGGGTCACAAGTTCGCCGTGCACAACGGGAAGATGTTCCACGAGGTGTACATTAGCGAGGACAAGGTGGGGCACAAGCTGGGCGAGTTCAGTCCGACCCGCACGTTCCGGGGTCACGCAGGCAGCAGGAGACACGGGTAACGCGAGGCGAAGGACGGCCCGAGTGCGACCATGAGTGATGCGGGTGTGACAACCAGACGTTGGAGGGCGATTCACCGGTTCGCCCGGACCAGCCCGCGGAAGGCCCGGCTGGTGATGGCCCTGATCCGCGAGCTGCCTTGCGACGCGGCGCTGGACGGATTGCGGTTCAACCACCGCCGTGCGGCCGGCATGATCGCCAATGTGTTGAAGTCGGCGATGGCCAACGCGGACGAGCAGGAGGCGGACATGAAGCGGCTGTTCGTCGAGACAGCCCGGGTGGACGGCGGGCCCTACCAGCGACGGTGGCGGCCCAAAGACCGAGGGCGGGCCCATCCGATCGCCAAGCGGACCAGTCATTTGATCGTGGAGGTGGCGGAGCGGTAAGGGGTTGGCGGGGCGATTCGCGCCCGGAGCGGCCCAAGACGCCGATCGATCGAGGAGGCAGACGTGGGGCAGAAGGTTCATCCGTTGGGATTTCGCGTCGGGATCACCGAGGGGTGGCGTTCGCGCTGGTACGCCCCCAAGGCGGCCTACGGCGAGTTCCTGATCGAGGACGAGCGGATCCGCCGTTTCATCGATGATCGTCTGAACCGCCGGCCGCCCTACGCGGCGGTGGCCCGCGTCGAGATCGAGCGGACTCGCAATGACGTCAAGGTCTTCCTGCACACCGCTCGCCCGGGGTTGGTGATCGGTTTGCGCGGGGCCGAGGTGGACAAGCTTCGCGAAGAGCTGGAGGAGATGACCGACCGCAAGATCACCCTCAACATCGTGGAGATCAAGTCGCCGGACGCCGAGAGCCAGTTGGTGGCCGAGGCGATTGCCGAGCAGCTCAAGAAGCGCAGCGGGTTCAGGCGGATCCTGAAACAGCGTGCCGACGCGGCGATGGCGACGGGGCTGAAGGGGGTCAAGATCATGGTCAAGGGCCGTCTGGGTGGGGCGGAAATGGCCCGGAAGGAGACCCAGATCCGCGGTTCGATCCCGCTGCACACGCTGCAGGCCCACGTGGATTACGGTTTCGCGGTCAGCCGGACCAAGTACGGCGCCATCGGTGTGCGGGTCTGGCTGTACAAGGGCCGCTACGGGGAAGAGGTGGAGGTGGCGCCGAGCCGGTACGACGGTCGGCGGAGCGGGAAGCGCGGCTGATCGGCCGGCGGCGGAGGCGGTCCCATGGCGATGATGCCCAAGCGGGTGAAGTTCCGGAAGTCCCAGCGGGGGCGGATTCGCTGCAACGCCTGCCGCGGCAACACGGTGGCGTACGGGGATTTCGGATTGCAGGTTCTGGGCGCCGGCTGGCTGACGGCCCGGCAGATCGAGGCGGGCCGGGTGGCGGCGACGCACTTCCTGCACCGGGAGGGCAGGGTTTACATCCGCGTGTTTCCGCACAAGCCGGTGTCGGCCAAGCCGCTGGAGACCCGCATGGGCAAGGGCAAGGGTGAGCCGGATCACTGGGTGGCCCGGGTTCGTACGGGCATGATCCTGTACGAGATCGGCGGTGTGGAGGAAGAGGTGGCCCGCCTGGCCATGATGCGTGTGGCTCACAAGATGCCGTACCGCTGCCGGTTCGTCACCCGGCGGCACGGGCTGTAGGGAGGCGGGCCGAGAGGCCTGCGGGCTGAACGATGAAGATTCAGGAGCTTCGTGAGATGAAGAGCGAGGCGTTGCACAGCGAGCTGGACCGGCTGCGGCGGCACCTCTACGATCTCCGGGCCCAGAAGGTCACCGAGAAACTGGCCAACCCCAACCAACTGAACGCGGCGAAACGCGACATCGCCCGCATGTTCACGGTGTTGCGCGAGCGTGGGGAGACGGGCATCGAGGAGCTTCAGTATCACCTGGAATCGCATGCGACCCACCGGCGGGGCGGCTAGCGAGAAGAGGATGGCTGGTCCTGGGGCCGGAATGAGCCTCCCCGGGAGGCAATGGCGGAAGACCGAATGGAAGGCAACGCAACCAGCAGCGAAGGCAAGCGTCGCAAGCGGTCCACTCGCATTGGGGTGGTCGCCTCCGACAAGGCCGACAAGACGATCCGCGTCGTGGTGGCCTACAGCCGCAAGCACCCGCTGTACGGCAAGTACGTGCGTCGGCGAACGGTGCTGCACGTACACGACGCCAAGAACGAGGCCCGCAACGGTGATCGGGTGGAAGTGATGGCCTGCCGGCCGATGTCCAAGACGAAACATTGGCGGCTGGTCCGTGTGATGGAACACCAGGTGCGCGGGAAGTAGGGAGTTGGCCCGGGCCGATGCCCGGAGACGAGGTCCGAACCGTGATCCAGATGCAGACCATGGTGGATGTTGCCGACAACACCGGCGCCAAGCAGGCGCAGGTGATCACGGTGCTGGGCGGCAGTACGGCGCGGAAGGGGAAGCGTCGGCTCAGGCGGGCCGGCATCGGCGATCGGGTGGTGGTGGCGGTCAAGAAGGCGCTGCCCAACAGCGAGTTCACCGGCGGGGCGAACCGCAAGGAGCGGTCGACCCGTCGCAAGGCCAAGGCGGTGGTCGTGCGGACCCGCCGGGCCACTCGCCGTGCCGACGGCAGCTACGTTCGTTTCGACAGCAACGCGGTGGTCCTGCTGGACGCCAACAACGAGCCGCGCGGGACGCGCATCTTCGGGGCGGTGGCCCGGGAGCTGCGCGAGCGGGGCTACATGAAGATTATTTCTCTTGCGGAAGAGGTCGTGTAGGGACGCGCCGATGGCCAGGCACATACGCAGAGACGACGTCGTGGAAGTGATCAGCGGGGACCACAAGGGGGAGCGTGGCAAGGTGCTGCGTGTCGACCCGGCCCGAGACCTGGTCGTGGTGGAGGGCGTGAACATGGTCTACCGCCACGTACGCCCCTCACGGCGCAACCCGCAGGGGGGCCGGCTGCAGAAGGAGGCGCCGATCCATCTCTCCAACGTGCTGCCCTATGACGCGAAGGCGGGGCGGGGGTCGCGGGTTCGTTTCGAGGTCGAGCGGGACGCCGAGGGAAGGGTGACCGGCAAGAAGCGGGTCTGCGTGCGAAGCGGGACCGTGCTCAACGAGGTCTCGCGGTCCGAACGGACCGGATGATGGAGACGGCCGGGCCCGAAGGGTCCTCGCAGGAGCTGCGACGAATGGAAGATATGCAGGAGCGATGTGTGAAGGAGGTTTACCCCGCGCTGGGTAGGGAGCTGGGTCGCACGAACCCCATGGCCGTCCCCCGGCTGCGGAAGGTGGTGGTCTCGATGGGCCTGGGCAAGGCCCTGCAGGAGAAGAAGCGTCTTCCGGCGGCGGTGGAGGACCTGGCCCGGATCACGGGTCAGAAGGCCGCCGTCTGCCGGGCGAGGAAGAGCGTCTCGAACTTCAAGCTTCGCCAGGGATATGAGATCGGGGCCAAGGTCACGCTACGTGGCCGGCGGATGTACGACTTCGTCGGGCGGCTGATCAACGTGGCCATTCCGCGTCTGCGAGACTTCCGCGGGCTGAGCCCCAGCGCTTTTGACGGTTACGGCAATTACTCGATGGGTCTGCCGGACCAGACGGTGTTTCCGGAGATCAACCTGGACAAGATGGAGTTCAGCCAGGGCATGAACGTGACCTTCGTGACCAGCGCCCGCAACGATGCCGAGGGCCGGCAGTTGCTGACCATGATGGGTATGCCGTTCCGCCACACGGAAGGACAGGAATAACCGATGGCGACCAAGGCCTGGGTTTGGAAGGCAAAACAGAAGCCGAAGTTCGCATCGCGCCTGGTGCGGCGATGTCAGTTGTGCGGGCGTTCGCGGGCCGTGTACCGCAAGTTCAAGATCTGCCGGATCTGTTTCCGGACGCTGGCCTCTGAGGGCAAGATTCCGGGAGTGCGCAAGGCCAGTTGGTGAAGGCGACCGAGCTCGAGCGAAAGCCGGCGGGCGAAGGTCCGGCCGACCTCGCCAACCGAATGTAGGTGACGCAGGATGTGGAGTGATCCGATTGCCGACATGCTGACCCGTATCCGCAACGCGGTCCGGGTGCGCAAGCCCGAAACGCGCATCCCGTCGTCCAAGATCAAGGTGGGGATCGCCCAGGTTCTCAAGGACGAGGGATACATCGACGATTTCGACGTGATCGATGACGGGAAGCAGGGGATCCTGCGGGTCGAACTGAAGTATGGTCCGCGTGGAGAAGACCTGATCCACCGGATTCATCGCGAATCGCGGAGCGGTTGCCGACGGTACGTCAACGCCGACGGGCTGCCCCGGGTGTTGGACGGGCTGGGGATCGCCATCGTTTCGACCAGCCAGGGTATTCTGAGTGATCGGGTCTGTCGTGAGAAGGGGATCGGGGGCGAGCTGCTCTGCTCGGTGTACTAGGGCGGCGAGGTTCCGAGGATTGGGTCAATGTCGCGGATAGGTAAGAAACCGATCGCCGTGCCGGGCGGCGTCAGTGTCGAGGTTACCGGACAGGAAGTGCGCGTGTCGGGCCCCAAGTGCCAACAGCCGCTGACCTGGCAGGTGCCGGCGGGCGTCGCGGCCAAGCTGGAGGACGACGGCAGGCGCGTGGTGGTTACACGGGCAGACGACCAGAAGCGTTCCCGGGCTCTGCACGGGCTCAGCCGGGCACTGATCGCCAACATGGTGCACGGGGCCGCCCAGGGCTACGAGCGCCGCCTGCTGGTCTACGGCACCGGTTACGGTTGTAACATGCAGGGCGGGACCCTGCGGCTCAACGTCGGTTTCATGGGGCGTGGGAGCAAGGATAAGCCTCAGTTTGTGGTCCCCATACCCGAGGGGATCGAAGTGGAAGTGGAGGTTCCGGCGGCCCGCGGGGACAGCGATCCGGCCAAGTTCGTGATCCGCGGGGCTGACAAGCAGTTGGTGGGCGAGTTTGCGGCTGAAGTTCGAGGGATCCGTCCGCCCGAACCTTACAAGGGAAAGGGCATCCGCTACGAGGGCGAGCGCGTGATCCGCAAGGCCGGCAAGGCCTTCGCCGGCGGGGGCGCCTGATCCAGCGGTCGCGACTGATGAAGCGAGAGCGATGAAGCACGAGAAGCTCAACCAGAAACGTCGGTTCCGCCGCCGCCGGCGCGTGCGCAAGGGCGTGTACGGGACCGCGGACCGACCACGCCTGACCGTCACCCGAAGCCTCATGCACGTGTATGCCCAGATAGTCGACGACGACGCGGGCGTGACCTTGTGCGAGGCCAGTTCGCGCAACCGGGAGCTGCGGGGCTCGTTGCCGCATGGTGGGAACACCGCCGCCGCCAAGGCCGTGGGGCAGGCGTTGGCCGAACGGGCCAAGGCCAAAGGGATCGAGCAGGTTCGTTTCGACCGGAACGGCTACAAGTACCACGGCCGAGTGAAGGAGTTGGCCGATGCGGCCCGTGAGGGCGGCCTGAAGTTCTAAGGGTCGGCCGCGGCACACCGGGACGATGCGCAGGCTCGGAGCTTCGGTCGTGCCGGGAGCAGGTACGGGAAAGGGCGTCTGGAACGGCAGGTTATGACACGAATGCAATCGCAACCGCCTAGGGAAGAGGGCGGCCTCGACGAGAACGTGGTGCACATCTATCGGTGTGCGACGGTGGTCAAGGGCGGGCGGCGTTTCAGCTTCTCGGCGCTGATGGTGGTCGGGGATCGGAAGGGTCAGGTCGGGGTGGGCTACGGCAAGGCCACCGAGGTGCCCTCCGCGGTGGACAAGGCCCGCAAGATCGCGACGCGGAACCTGACCCGGATCAAGCTGGCCGGCGACACGCTCCCGCACCGGACGGTGGGTTCGTACGGGGCAAGCCGAGTGATTCTGATCCCGGCCAGCCCGGGAACGGGCGTGATCGCCGGTGGAAGCGTGCGTGCGGTGCTGGAACTGGCCGGCGTGCACGACGTGCTGACCAAGGCCCACGGCTCGACGAGCCCGAAGAACCTGGTACGGGCGACGTTCGAAGGCCTGAAGTCGTTGTTCGACCCGAAAGAGATCGAACGCCTGCGGGGCGTGAAGTTGGCGGGGTAGTCCATGGAAATCGCTGAGATCACCAAACTGGCCGGTCCGCACAAGCGTCGCCGGCGCGTCGGGCGCGGCAGGGGCAGCGGCCACGGCAAGACCTGCGGCCGCGGGCACAAGGGCGGCGGCTCGCGCAGCGGCTGGAAGCAGCGCGGATTCGCCGAGGGCGGACAGATGCCGCTGTTTCGGCGGCTGCCCAAGCGCGGCTTCAATAACGCTCAGTTCCGGACCGAGTATTACGTGGTCAACGTCGACGACCTGGAGAGTCGGTTCGAAGACGGGGCGGTGGTGACCGGCCAGTCGCTTCTGGAAGCGGGGCTGGTTCGCGACGTACAACGTGGGATCAAGATCCTCGGTGACGGGAAGCTGTCCAAGAAACTGACCGTCGAGGCGCATCGTTTCAGCAAGCAGGCGGTGGAGAAGATCGAGGCGGCCGGGGGAGAGGTCCGGACCGTATAGCGCAGCCGGAGGCGGGTCCTCCCAGGCAGGCGAAAGGCGTCATGTTCCGAACGTTCATCAACATCTTCAAGATCCCGGAGCTGCGCAACAAGGTGCTGTTCACCGTTGGGCTGCTGGCCATCTACCGGATCGGCTTTCACGTGCCGGTCCCCGGGGTGGACCAGGCCAAGATGACCGCGCGCATGTCAGGCGGCGGCGGTCTGGGGGACATCGCCGAGTACTTCCAGCTCTTCACCGGCGGCAACCTGCAGCAGTCCACGGTTTTCGGGCTGGGCATCATGCCCTATATCTCCGCGTCGATCATCTTCCAGTTGCTGGTGACGGTGGTGCCGGCCCTGGAGAAGCTGCAGAAGGAGGGCGAGTCCGGGCGCAAGAAGATCAACGAGTACACGCGCTACGCGACGGTGGGCCTGTGCCTGATCCAGGCGATGATCTGGATGAACTACCTGAACAGCGGCGGGCTGATCTACGCGGTGTTCCGCGAATCGCCGGTCTACTGGATCATGGGCCTGCTGGCCCTGACCACCGGGACGATCTTCCTGATGTGGCTGGGGGAGCAGATCGACGAGTACGGCATCGGCAGCGGCATCTCGCTGATTATCACGGCGGGCATTCTGGCCCAGATGCCCAACGCCTTCATCTACGTCATCAAGAACGCCAGCCTGAAGGTTGGCGGCGGCGGCAGCGGGGCGATGGACCCCTCCAAGATCCTGTTTCTGGTGCTGGCCTTCGTCGGGGTGGTGGCCGGGGCGATCCTGATCACGCAGGGGCAGCGGCGGATTCCCATCCAGCAGGCCAAGCAGACCCGGGGGCGGCGGGTGTACGGCGGCCAGCGGCAGTACCTGCCGCTACGGGTGAACCACGGCGGCGTCATGCCCATCATCTTCGCCAGCAGTCTGTTGATCTTTCCCGGGATGGTCTTCGACTGGCTGGGCAATTTGACCCAGTGGGGCTTCTGGGGGTTCCTGCGCAGCGCCATGTATCCCGGGCAATACCTGTACGTGCTGGCCTACGTGGGCATGGTCTACTTCTTCGCCTACTTCTGGACCACGGTGCAGTTCCAGCCCAAGGAGATGGCCAACAACCTGCGGGACTACGGCAGCTTCGTGCCCGGGGTGCGGCCCGGCAAGCGGACGGCCGACTATCTCGAGAGCGTGATGGGACGCATCACCTACGTCGGCGCCGCCTTCCTGTCGCTGATCGCGATCATCCCGACCATCGTGGCGGCCTGGTTGGATATTCCGTTTCTGGTCTCGGCGTTTCTGGGCGGCACGGGCCTGCTGATCGTGGTCAGTGTGACGCTCGATCTGGTGCAACGGATCGAGGCCAACCTGATCATGAGGAACTATCAGGGCTTCCTGGGCGACGAGGGCCGGATCAAGGGGGCGCGGTTCTGACGCGGTCCCCACCGGCGTGTGGGACGGCGAACCGGGGGGTGGGGGCCATGGGCGGCCGGTGCGATTCACGTAGCGGCGGTCCGACCGACGCCGGGCTCGAGAGTGAGCGGCAGGGCGGCAACGAATGAGGACGCAGCGTCAGCGCGGCATTGTTCTCAAGAGCCGTCGAGAGATCGAACTGATGCGGGCCGCAGGCGCCCTGGTCCACCGCGTCCTGGTCCGAATGGAGGAGTTGGCCCGACCGGGCGTGACCACCGCCGAGTTGAACGCGGTGGCCGAGAAGATGATCGCCGAGGCGGGGGCGAAGGCCCTGTTCAAGGGCGTGACCACCCCGCAGGCGCGGATTCCGTTTCCGGCGGCGCTATGCACCAGCGTCAATGAAGAGGTGGTGCACGGCGTGCCGTCCGATCGCGCGCTGGCGGCGGGCGACATCGTCAGCATCGACTGCGGCGTGCTGCTGAACGGATACTGCGGTGATTCGGCGGTCACGATCGCGGTCGGCGAGGTGTCGGCCCCGGTTCGTCATCTGATGCAGGTGACGCGGCGGGCGCTGGATCTGGCCATCGAGGAGATCAGGCCCGATCGCATGTGGAGTGGGGTGGCCGGGCGGCTCCAGCAGTACGTCGAGGGCGAAGGACTCTCGGTGGTTCGGGAGTTCGTCGGCCACGGCATCGGGCAGGAGATGCACGAGGAACCGAAGGTTCCGAACTTCGTGGACCGGCGTCAGAAGAGAGCTGACTTCAGGTTGGTCGAGGGCATGACCCTGGCCATCGAGCCGATGGTGACCATGGGCGGTCCGGAGGTCTGCTACGCCGGGAAGGAGTGCTGGGCCGTGTGCACCAAGGACGGGCGGCACGCCGCCCATTACGAGCACACGGTGGCGGTGACGGCCGAAGCGGCCGACGTCCTGACCAACGGACGGGTGTAAACAGCGGGAAGAGAGCCTTCGCGGTGCGCTGGGGCGCCGCGTGCGACGGGGAAGCGAAATGAAAGTGCGAAGCAGTGTCCGACGGATCTGCGAGAACTGCCAGATCGTCAAGCGCAGGGGCGTGGTGCGGGTGATCTGCACCAACAAGCGACACAAGCAGCGCCAAGGGTAAGGAGTCCGGCCGTGCCGCGTATTGCAGGTGTTGACATTCCGGCTGACAAGCGGGTGGTGACCTCGCTGACCTATATCTACGGCATCGGTCCGACGATCGCCCGTGACGTGCTGAAGGAGGCCCAGATCGACGGCCAGGTGAAGGCCAAAGACCTGACCGAGGACGAGGTCTCCCGGGTGGCCGGTATTCTGGACCGCAACTACCAGGTGGAGGGGCAGCTTCGGCGGGCCGTTCAGGCCAACATCGCCCGACTGCGGGACGTGGGCTGCTACCGCGGTCTGCGTCACCGCCGGGGGTTGCCGGT
>Ga0307380_10002881_pt1 | contig 24119 bp, 15 predicted proteins | sample UN3MG_FD_202239 | JGI IMG/M metagenome (GOLD analysis project Ga0307380, IMG submission 202239) | Soil microbial communities from Risofladan, Vaasa, Finland - UN-3 | ecosystem: Environmental > Terrestrial > Soil > Coastal area > Acid sulfate soil | place: Finland: Risofladan, Vaasa | collected... | reverse complement strand
CCGTCCGAGTTCATGACGTAGATCTCCCGGTTGCCGTCCCGGTCGCTGTTGAAGGCGATCTTCCCCCCTCCATTTCCTCCGCCACCACCTCCTCCACAGCCGGCAAGAAGGCTCACCAGCGCGAGTACAGCGCATGCACAGGTGGCACTCCAGAGTGGACTTCTGTTCATGTCAAACACCTCCCGTTGTATTGTGGAACGAGTTACTTGGTCCGAAAGGGACTTAGGACCTGGATATCAAGTTGGCGCTTGCGAACTAGGGGATGCCGCTGTTAGTGGAATAGAAGGAAGGAAGCTGCTCAGCGTCAAGACTGTGTAAGGAACGAGCTTCCCAGCGATACCCCATGTATACTCTGATTGGGGCCAGTATATAACCAATCCCCCGCCTTGTCAACGCCTTTTCGCCCTAACTTTGAACGTTGGAAGTTGGAAGTTTGAATGTTGAAAGTTGATCGTGGGCTATTCCGGCAATTTGCAGCCCTTCGTCTCGGGGACGAACCAGATGAGGATAAGGCCGACGACATAAATGAGGGACATCGTCACCGCGGCCTTCTCATATGAGCCGCCGAACCCATTGACCAGCGCGCCGGTCGTGAATACGCCGACCGCCGCCAGGATGCGCCCGAAGTTGAAGGTGATTCCCTCGCCGGTCGCCCTAATGCGGGTGGGGAAAAGCTCCGGCAGATAGAGCGGCAGCCATCCGAAGAACGCGGTGGTGAAGATGCCAGCGATCGCCGCCAGGACCAGAAGTTGAATGCCGAAGGACGAGACGGTCATATAGAGGGCGATGGAAAAGACCAGGCTTCCGATGCAGAACAGGCAGTACGATATCCGCCTGCCAAACCACTCCGCCGACGGCCCGCCAAGGAACGAGCCCACGATCTGACCGAACGCCATCCACATGGCCACAGTCCCGCGCTCCATGACTGCGTTGCCGCCGACCAGCTTGTTCACCCAGGTGGGAAGCCATTGGAAGACTCCCCATGTGCCGATAAGGGCTACTGCCGAGAGCATGCATGCCATGATGGTATTGCGCCTGAGGGTGGGTTCCCAAAGCTGGCCCAGATCAGGTCGCTCGCCTCGCTCGCGGGCTTTCACCCACTTCGCGGGCTCTTTGATGCACAAACGAATGATGAGGGTCAGAAGCGCCGGGACGACCCCGATGCAGAAGATCAGCCGCCATCCCAGATAGCCGAAATGGAGGTTCACCAGCGAGCTGACCAGGAATCCCACGTTCGCCGAGCTTCCCAAGAGTCCCGCGAGGACCGGTCGCCTGGCATTCGGCCATGACTCCATCACCAGGGCGACTCCCAAGCCCCATTCGCCGCCGAGGCCCATTGCCCCAAGGAACCTGCATGCGCCGAACTGCCATGTATTTGTCACAAAGTAAGTCAGACCTGTGAATCCGGAGTAGATCAGAACCGTGATGACCATCGTCTTCACGCGGCCGATTTTGTCGCCGAGCCTGCCGAAGATGAAACCGCCGAGCGATGCGCCGAGCAGGAACAAGGCGAACATGATGCCGACCACCGGGCCTATGGCCTTGTCATCCTGGGTGTGAAGAAGCTCCCTCAGCGCTGGTCGGGCGAGGACGGAATAGAGGCCCATCTCCATGCCGTCGAACATCCAGCCGAGCCACGCGACGATCAGTATGAGCCAGAGGGCGAAGGCGCTTGCCTGCGGTGAACTCGTCGAACCCGTCTTTTTCGAAACTAACTCGTCCATTTGAGCCATGTTATTGCTGAGCCTCGGTTTTTCCTCCCTTACGTATCACGCATCACGTTCCAGCATATCCGTATAGATTCCCGGCGTGCTGTCGGGGATCAGGGTCGCGCCGACGCACTTGGCATAGAAATCCGCCGGGCCTACTCCGCCGATGATCCCGTACGCATACCCCTTCTCACGCATTGCCTTCAGGCAGGCGATGAGCAGGATCTTCCCGATGCCCTTGCCCCGATACTCCTCATTGACGCCGGTCGGCCCGAAGAAGTCAAGGCACGTTGTATCGTATGTCCCGAAGCCGATGATCTTCTTCTCATGCGTGGCAATGAATACCGTCGGCGGCTGGGATGAGAACGCCTGGTCAACCTCATCGGCCCAAATCTCGGAGAACTTGCTCAGCACATATCGCCTCACCACAGAGCGCTCCAGCGGCCTCGCCCGCCGAATGAGGATGCCCTCATCTCTCAGCCGCTCGACCTCCTCCCGATCATCCGGGAGCTTCAGCAGATTCACGAACATATCTGGCATTGTCTACCCCTCGTTCAGCGTCTATCGGTTACGCTGCTCGTTTCGTTGATCGTCATACGGTTACGGACCGGACGTCCCACGACAGACGCTTGCCGATACGAGCCGCGTGCCGCCGGAGCGAGCATCCCGATCCGTCGGGACAACCCCAACCGCTCAACGTATATTTCCGATTCCCTTATACATATTCATCGCCGCGTCCTCGTACATCTTCAGGACCGCCGCCTGCTTCTCGGGTTTGAAGCTCGTGTCCTTGGCTGCGTACTCGGAATATGCCTCGAAGGCCCGAAGCGCCTCCGCCACCAGCGCCTTGTCGAACTCGGACTTGGGCTTGAGGGCCTTCAACTCGGCATACGGCTTGGAGAGGGACTCGGGCAAGGGAATGATGAGTGATGAGTGATGAGTGACCTGTCTTTCCTCCCGCACCTTGACTTGCTTCCCATCTATCTCAACAAGCGCATTCCCTGGAAGCTGGTCATACTTCAGGACGATCGAGTCCCTCCTCGCCCCATCACTCCTCCCTCTTCGCCAGGTAATCAGAATGGTCTTGGTTCCCCACCGAATCGGCTCTTTCTGCGTATACTCAGTGATCGTCGGCGGGATATGCCGAATGAGCACCAGCTCGTCCGCTCTGTAGACATACTCGAATAGCCCTCGGACCGTCGCCGCCGGGATGCCGAGCGCATCATAGCACAGATTGGTCTGCCGGTCCTTGAACCAGACTTCGTTCCCGAAGTCGGTGAGCGGCGCGTCCATCTGGTAGTTGGGGACGAACTTCGCCGCCTGAGCGTTCGACCGCCGAACGTCCTCATACTTCCCCAGGCGGTAGTACGCCATGATCGCCCGCGCCTCCATCGTTGCCCAGAAACCGCCATTGACCCAGCGCCCGAACTCCCACAAGCCGCCGAGTTGGGTGCCGCCCCAGTTCTCGTAGGTGTCATCGAGCGAGGGGTAGTTCGTGATGAGGAAGTCATGCGGGCGAAGCTGGGGTATGGAGGCGATCTTGGCGTAGATCTTCTCGCTCTGAGCCTGATCAACCGCACGGAAGCAGATCGCATCCACGTTCGGCGCGGCCTCGAAGTAGCCCCATTTCTCCTGGCCATAGACCCCGTGCCTCGTCCCGTTTTTCTCCATGGACTTGACGAAGTAGCCCTCGGGGGTCATGATCTGGGCGAGCGAGTCGCTGGTGAGCTTGCGGCGCTTCTCATAAAGGGCGGTCTTCCCCGGGCTGCCGACGAGCTTCTGAAGCTCGATCATCCGATCGAGTGCCGCCAGGTAGTTCACCGAGAGCCCGGCGAGATACCCCTTGCCAAAGGTCCCGTCCGCCTGGCGAATCCCCCCGTAGCTCGGCGCGAGGAGGTTCGCTGCCGGCCCGACCAGGAACAGCCCGTTCTCATCCCGCCTGGTCTCGATGAAGTTGCACGCCCGCTCCAGGTTCGGCAGGTACTTCCTGACGGCGTCTTTGTCGCGGCCGATGAGCAGCATCTCCGCCTGCATCACGACGCCCGCCGCCGTGAACTCGAAACCCCAGTCGTGCATGGGCCAGTTGCAGTCGCCCTGAACCATGTGCGCCGTATTCGGCAGCGCGGCGTCGCACAAGCAGCCGTCCGGCCCGATCAGATCGTGCTCGCGCTTGGTCTTGCCATCGCCCTGGTTATTGAACCACATGTCCTGCGAGTGCTGAAGGAAGGTGAGCCATGGCTCTTGAAGGAACGGCAGCGCGCAGTAGGTCGGCCCGAAGGAATTCTGAATCCACCACGCTCCCCAGGACGCTCCCTCGATGAGGCAGTCCCACTCGGGGTAGTAGAGCATGGAGATATTCGGCGTATCGGGGTTGGGATGGAAGTAGCCGAACGACTGGTCAATGAGCTTGAGGTACTCCACATCCCCCTTGCCGCTGACGTACCGCCCCTGGTACTCGCCCGCGAACGAACTAGTCACCAAGGCCATAAGTATCACCACCCAAATAAGCTTTCTCATATCCCTTCTGTGCTTTCCGTGGGTTTCTGTGCTTCTGTGTTCTTGTATCTCCCCAGTCTCTTCCGCACCTCGAGCATCGCCAAATAGTTGACAAGCGGCATCCCCACAAACGGCGTGTTGCTCGTGCAGAACACGAATCCCCCGCCGGGCATCCCGTCCCTCAGCGCCCGCTCGGAGTCCTTGACCACATCCTCGACCGTCCCCGTCTGGAGGATCGCGCAGCTCACGTTCCCGCACAGGCAGACCTTGTCCCCCACGAGCGTCTTCACTTCCTTCAGGTCAACCCCCGCCTGGGGATCAATCGAGTGGAGGGCGTGGGGCCGGCACTCTACGAGCTGATCGAGTATGGGCATGATGTCGCCGTCCGTGTGCTTCACGGCGTACGCGCCCATCTCGCGCATGCCGGCGATCACCTGCGCCAGGTAGGGGGTCACGAACTCGCGGAACATGCGCGGCGAGAGGAAGGGACCGTCGTTGAAGCAGTAGTCGGCGCACATATTGAAGCAATCAACCCCGACATCCACCAGCTTTTTCGAATGCTCGACCGCCCCATCGGCGCTTTTCTTGAGCTCGGCGTGCACGGCCTCCGATTCCTCCGAAAGCCGAATCGCCTGCTCCATCATGTTCGCGCCATTCGGGATGGACATCGTGCCGTCCACGTGCGCCGTGATCATGAACTTATCGCCCGAAAGCCTCTTCAGGAGCTTGATGGTCTCCACCTGGTCCTCGAACTTATGCGGCCCCATGCTGAGCGAGATCTCCGAGAAGTCGAGGGTTTCCGCTTCCTCGATGTAGAGCTCGGCGTTCTGCTTCAGCAGCCGGTCACGCTCCTGGGGAGTCGCCTGGTCGAGTGCCTCCTGGGAGACGTGCTTCTTCCCCAGCAATTCCTCCGCGAGCTGAAACTGCAGCTCGAAGGTCGGGACTATGTCATCCGGCTCTCTCAGCTCGAATGCGGCAATGAGTCGTTCTTTCGGGGTCATGGATGCTCCTAGGGTAAGGTTTGAGGCTAGTTTACCGCCTTGCGCTCAAGTAGGTCAAACGGCATTCGCTGCAATTCATGCACCCCTGGGAAACATTGGCGTGACCAAGTCCGTCCCAAAACGTTTAGTGACTAAGAAAGGAGGTGACTTACACAAGTGCGGGCGGCTACAGGGCTACCAGTTATCGTCTAGTTTCCCGCCTGCCAATTGGCACGTTTCTTGCATAGATAGAGAGTAGCTTCATTCAAGGCAGTCAGCCACTAGAAAAGGAGAACCTATGAAAGCTTCAGTTGTTCTTAGGTTGTTAGCAGTCGCATTCATCGTTTCCAATTCCGCCTTTGCTGCGTGGGAGGTGACCTACCTCCATCCCTCCGGGTCCACCGGTTCCGTCAGCCATGGAGTTTCTGCCGGGCAACAGGTGGGCTTCAGTAACTCGCATGCGGGGCTGTGGGCTGGGACCGCCGGCAGTTGGGTGGATCTGAATCCCGCAGGCAGCACGGAGTCCCGGGCCTACGATGTCCTAAATGGGCAGCAGGCCGGATGGGCTGAGTTCAACGGCGCGACGCACGCCGGTTTCTGGAGCGGGACGGCGGGAAGTTGGGTGGATCTGAATCCACTCGGTAGCACCGACTCCCGTGCCTACGAGATTGAAGGTGGGAAGCAGGTTGGCTATTCCTATCTCGGCGCTAATCATGCGGGTATGTGGTCCGGGACGGCCGCAAGCTGGGTGGACCTGAATCCTTCCGGAAGTGTTGAATCAGAGGCTCGCAGCATTTCAGGCGGGCAGCAGGTCGGTCTCGCCAATTTCGGCGGAGAGGATCATGCGGGGATCTGGAGCGGCACGGCGGGAAGCTGGGTTGACCTCCATCCCGCGGGAGCGAGGAGATCTATGGCCTCCGGCATCGCCGGCGGTCAGCAGGTGGGGAATGTGAGCCCGGGCCTCTATCCTCATGCCAGCCTTTGGACGGGGACTGCGGCGAGTTGGGCCGACCTCAATCCTGCGGGGAGCACCGTGTCAAGCGCCTGGGGCGTTGCAGCCGGACGGCAGGTCGGGTACGCCCGTCCCGGATCGTACGACCATGCGAGCCTGTGGACCGGAACGCCCGATAGCTGGGTAGACCTCCATTCTTACTTGACTGCTGACTACGGACCCAGCAGCGCATACGCGATCGAAGTGGTGGGCGACGATATATGGGTCGTCGGCCGTGCCAACAATTACACCACAGGTATTCAGGAAGCCATCCTCTGGCACAATGTCATCCCCGAACCTTCGAGCGTCCTCATCCTCGGAAGCGGCGTCCTGGCATTGGCGGGGTTTGTTCGAAGAAAGCGGTGAACGTTCATCGGTATGGCGCCTGGCACCTTGCAGCCTTGGGAAACTTCGGCGTAACTAAACTCGTCTAAGAACCGTTAATACATTGGGAGAGGAGGTGGTGTTCATATGCGCATGCGCACCTGGTAATAATACCAGTTTCCGCCAAATGCCATTGACCGGTTGCACAATCAGTGATAGGGTATTTGTAAGGCTAGAAAGAAAGCCGAATTTGGAAGGAGAACGAAGATGAAGACCAGATGCATTATTACTTTCCTATCAGTGTTTCTTCTCATCGCAGTATTCTCCGCATCAGCCCTCGCCGGATGGACGGTGACCTATCTGCATCCCGCCGGGTACACGGAGTCAGGTGCACTAGGAATCTCGGGAGGGCAGCTAGCCGGAAGCCTGACAGGTCCGACAACCAGCAACAACATTCACGCGGGGATATACAGCCGAACGGCGGGGAGTTGGGTAGACGTTACTCCTGCAGGATCACCGGCAGGAGTCATAAAATCCACTTCCGGGACGAACCAGGCGGGCAGTGCCTATTTCGACGGCCAGTGGCACGCCGGCCTCTGGAACGGAACGGCGGCGAGTTTTGTGGACCTGCATCCAACCGGCGGATACTTCAGATCTGCCGCTGAAGCCGTGTCCGGTAACCAGCAAGTCGGCAGCGTTTCGGTGCAAGTCACAGACGTATCTTTCAAATCTTACGCAGCTCTATGGACCGGAACGGCCGGCAGCTTCGTAAACCTGAATCCTCTCGGGTGCACGTCCTCCAATGCCTTCGGCGTCCTAAATGGGAAGCAGGTGGGTGAAGCGAATGGCCGTGCGGGTTATTGGACCGGAAATGCAGAAACCTGGACGGACATCAATCCGGCCTCATGTGTGGGCTCCAATCTACGGGGACTCTCCGCAGACCAAGAGGTTGGAGAGGCATTTGCCGAAGCCTGGGGCTATAAGAGGCATGCCGCCTTGTGGAGTGGAACGGCCGAGAGCTATGTGAACCTCCATCCGTCGTTAGCGTGGCCGGAGTCCACGGCTTACCGCGTTTCGGGCGGCTGGCAGGTGGGAGCGGTCTGCAATCCGGGGGAGATCTACCAGAGCCACGCAAGCCTGTGGAACGGGACTGCGGAGAGCTGGGTGGACTTGCACAGCCTGCTAAGCCCCGACTATAGCAGGTCGGAGGCCATGGACATCGAAGTGGTCGGTGACGAGCTCTGGATCGCGGGCTGGGTACTCAGTTCGTCGGACAATTCCGAAGCAGTCATGTGGCACTATGAACCCGTCCCCGAACCCTCGAGCCTCCTCATCCTGGGGAGCGGCGTCCTGGCATTGGCAGGGTTCGTTCGAAGAAAGCGGTAACACACTCAGAATGGTTGATGGGGGCAGGAGTTCAACTCCTGCCCCATCTTGCGTGGCATGATTTTCATTGCATTTCCGCCCCTGCTGTGGTAAAATGACTTGTGTTCCCGGCTTGGAGAGATGGCTGAGTGGACGAAAGCGGCCGCCTGCTAAGCGGTTGTGGGGCCTCAAATCCTCACCCCGGGTTCGAATCCCGGTCTCTCCGCCATTTCCCTTTACCCCCAAAGTCTACCGGTGAAGGAACTCTCGCGGCAAACCGACTATCTAATAAGGTGAACGGTGAACAGTAAACAGTGAACGGTGAACGGGTGATCTCTTGACCAAGGCTCTTACGAGGTTCTGCTGCATAGTCCTCTTACTGGCTTTAGCTTCTGGTGCTTTTGCTGCGGCTTTGACAGCGGATCAATACATAAACGTGCGGAAGACCCTCGGCGCGTCTGCGCCCCAGATTGCCGGTCTGAAAGGCAATCCATCGGGGTTCGTGGGCAAGATAGTCGAGATCGCTGGGACGGTCACCGGAATCGCGAAATGCGGGGATACCGCCAGCGTCATCCTTAATTGCGCCGGCGAGTCCCTGCTAGTCAAAAGCTCGGGCGAACTCCCGGATTGCGTGGCGACCGGCAGCAAGATCCGCATGCTGGTGGAAATCGGCGAGGGGAGCATCGCGAGCTTGTCCGACCTGGAGTTGGTCGAGAGCATCAGCGATTATGAGATCAGCGTTCGCGAACGCCAGCTCGCGCCTAAGCCTGCGCCCGCGAAGAAGCCGGAAGTCGCCCCGTCGCCCTCTCGCCCCGTCGCCCCATCGCAATTGGCCTCGCGAGGCGGCTTCGATCCACAAGCCCGAATCCGGGAGATATTCGTCCCGTACAAGAAGGCGATCGCCAGGTTCAATCCCAAGCTCAAGGATGACCAGCTCAATGCGATCACGAACAGCATCCTTGCCTTTAGCTGGAATTACCAGGTTGACCCGCGGCTGGTGGTGGCCATCATCCTCACCGAGTCGGGCTTCAAGCCTAATGCGACTTCCAGGGTAGGAGCGATGGGCCTGGGTCAACTGATGCCGGGGACTGCCCGCGGGATGGGAGTGGCCGACGCCTACGACCCCGTGCAGAATATCGAGGCGTCAACCCGCCTGATCCGCGGCCATCTGGAGCGATATGGGGATATTCAGCTCGCGCTATCGGCATACAACGCCGGCCCAGGGGCGGTTCGGAAGTATGGCGGCGTGCCCCCTTACCGCGAAACGGTCAACTACGTTCAGAAGGTGACCGCCCTCTACAAAGCACTCTGTGGCAGGTAAATTCGAAATCCGAAATCCGAAGCACGAAACAAATCCCAAAAACGCAAACCGGAAATGCCCAAAACCACCGGGCGAAGGTTTGCTGTTTGTCATTTCGGTCATTTGAATTTGTTTCGAATTTCGAGCTTCGAATTTCGAATTTTGCCGCTAGCCGGCTGCTTTGTAAATCACCAATACCGTGTAGCTGTAGAACTGCTGGATGCCCGCGTATCCGAGCTCGGTGGTATTAACAGTCACTATACTGTCCGGGTCGATCTTACCTAGAAAGGCGTTCATCTGCTCGTCAACCTTCGACATCTTGTCTATCGCATTCGCATGGAAAAACTGAGCCTTAAGCATATCTCCTCCTCATCAACTGGTTCACCAGGGCACGAGCGGTTTCCTCCGACTTGTCGGACCAGTCGGACACGTCAGACCGGTCAGACGTGAAGTAATACCAACACCGTCGGGATTGCCGCGATGCTCAGGAGGGTCGAGACAAAGATCGCTGCCGCCACGAACTTCGCGTTCGCCCCGAATTTCGCGGCTATCACGCAGGTCATGACCGCGCTGGGCATACCCGACTCCACCACCCCTGCCTGGAGCATCACGCCATCCACCCCGCCGGCTCGCATGGAATAGTACGTCAGCACCGGCAGCAGGCCCAGTTTCAGCACGCAGGCCGCAAGCACCGGCACCGCATATCCCTTCAGCGCCGTTGCGCTCAGCGAGAGCCCGAGGGAGATCATCACCAGCGGCACAGTGCCTTCGGAGAGATATCGGATGGAGGTCATCAGCGGATGGGGAAGCGCCACCGGCCGAAGGATCAGCGCGATGGGGATGGCCAGCATGGAAGGCAGTGTGAGCACCTTCACGAACTGCTTCCGGTCGAACCGCTCGCCCGCGAATCCCGAAGCAATTGCGGCGCCAAGCGTATAGAGCGGGAGCGCCATCGCTATCTCGTCATAGAGGACTGCCGTCACCAGCGCGCCTTTCGCCTCGAAGGCGGTCTTGATCACGGGGTAGCCCAGGAATCCGGTATTCCCGAATGCCGCTGCGAGCATCAATCCGGCGAGCGTGGGCTTATTCAACCTCAACGCCTTCCCAACGAAGTAGGCGACGACGATCACCGCCGCAATCGTCAGAAACCCGATGATCGGTACCTTCGCGATCGAGAGGGGCAGCGGTTGACGGTAGCTGTAGATCGCCTCGAAGATGAACGCCGGCAGGGTGAGGTAGACGACCACGGTGTTCAGAAGGTCCGCGTCCTCAGCCTTGAGGAGACGGATCTTCTTCGTCCCATAGCCGATGAAGAGCAGAAGGAATATGGAAATGACGGTGTCAATGACGGTCAAGTTTCTTCTCTCTTACTCGTACTTGGCCTCACTCGTGGGAGGCGTCTCAAGACGGCGACAGTCCCTGGGGTGAGATCGCGCTCTGGAGAGCCCTCTCACGATAAGCACCCGGGCAAGCAACAGGGAACGCCCGATCCGAGCGTTCCCCTGTGTAAGCCGAGCTTCCTGCATCAGCCAGGCCTGCAGTTGCTCGCCGTAAGTGGACCGAACGAGCCGTTCAACGGATGGAGACACTGGCTGGCCGAAAAACCTGGCGGCCTGCCGCAGCTACAGACCCCTGGTGTCCAGTGATGTCAGCGACGTACGAGCGGCGGCGCCCACTGTCCCCGTCGGATCAAGCCGGGCGGCCTTCTCTAAATGCTCGCGGCCCTGCTTGTAATTCTTGTCGTCCAGGTAGAGATACCCACTCCACAGGTAAGCGTCGGCATACTTGGGGTCCAGGGCCAGGCTCTGGTCGCAGTCGGCGCGGGCCTGCTTCTGTTTGCGCTTCATTCCGTAAACCTTGCAGCGACCGCAGTAGGCCACCGCATTCTGCGGCTCCAGGGTGATGACCTGGTTGTAGTCGGCAATAGCCTGGTCGTATTTGGCTTTGACGAATTGAGTGTTCGCGCGCTGGAGGTAGCCCACCGCATTCTGTGGCTCCAGGGTGATGGCCTGGGTGTAATCGGCGATAGCCAGATCATGTTCGCCCTTGTTGTGGTGAGCATCGCCCCGGTCGACGTAGGCCACCGCATTCTGCGGTTTCAGGGTGATGGCCTGGGTGTAATCGGCGATAGCCGCATCCCATCCGCGCTTGTTGTAGTGCGCGTTCGCGCGGTAGTGGTAGGCCACCGCGTTCTTAGGCTCCAGGGCCAGTACCTGGGTGTAATCGGCGATAGCCGCATCCCATTCGGCCTTTTTCCCGTAAGCGTGCGCGCGGTCGAGGTAGGCCAACACATTCTTTGGCTCCAGGGTGATGACTTGCGTGTAATCGGCGATAGCCGCATCCCACTCGGCCTTGTCTCCGTGAACCTTACCCCGGGTCTGACAGGCCTGGGCATACTGCGGATCCAGCACGAGCACCTGGCTAAAATCAGCGGCGGCCTTATCCTGGTCCCCCTGCTGCTTGTAGGCCATGCCCCGATTCATGTAGCCATCCGCCGACTGCGGGCTCAGCACTATAGCCTGGCTGAACTCCGCCAGGGCGTGCGCAAAGTCCTGCTTGTTCAGGTAAGCGTTGCCACGCAGATTATAGGCCTCGGCCAGTTGCGGATTGATCACCAGAGTCTGGCAGAAATCGGCAATCGCACGATCGGGGTCCCGCTTGGCGAGGTAGACCTCGCCCCGCCGTAGCAGAGCCTCGGCATACTGCACGTCAAGGGTTATGGCCTGGCTGAGGTCGGCGATGGCTTGATCCCAGTTCCTCTTCGCCTGATAGACGGCCCCGCGGTTGTAGTAGGACTCGGCCACCTTCGGATCAATAGCCAGAGCCTGGGTGAAGTGGGCAACGGCCAGGTCGGCGTCACCTTTCGAAGAGTAGGCCAGGCCGCGGCTGTTAAGCGCCTCCACATCCTGGGGATTGGCCTGCAGGACCTGGGTGGCGGCCGCGATGGCGAGGTCGAAATCCTGCTTGGCCTGCTCTTCATTGCCCGTGCGCCGGTGCAGCAGGCCCCGCACCACGTACGCCCGGGCTTGGGCCGGATCCAGCGCCACAGCCTGACTGGCGTCGGCGATGCCTTGATCGGACTTGCCGAGACGCAAGTAGGCACGGCCGCGTTGCGTGTAGGCCTGCGCGAGCTTCGGCTGGGTACCGAGGACCTGGGTGCACAGGTCAACCGCCTGCTGATAGCTGCCCTGCATAATCAGCGTAGCGACGCGCTTCAGTGGCTCCTGCGGGCTGCTGCCTGGCGGCGTCTGCTCTTCGGCCCATACTCTCAGCAGCCCTGACATCATTAGTACGCCCAGGCCAACCACGACCCATGCTCGTCTGCGTGCCATGATTACCTCCATCTGACTAGAGCTAAGTGATCTGACTCCCACGCCCGACCTCAGTTGGGCAGGGAGGCCGCTTTCTACACCGTCACGGCCGACTTCTTCCGGCCCTTGCAGGCCAGGGCTGCCTCGACTAGTCCGGCGAACAACGGATGCGCTCGATTGGGTCTCGACCTGAATTCGGGATGGAACTGCGTGGCGATGAAGTACGGGTGATTCGGCAGCTCGATGATCTCCACCAGGCGATTGTCCGGCGAGATCCCGCTGAAGACCATTCCTGCCTCGGCAAGCTTCTCCCGGTAGGCATTATTCACCTCGAACCGATGCCTGTGCCGCTCGTAGACCAGCTCGCCGCCATACAACCGCCAAGCCAGGGTCCCTTCGGTCACCCGGCATGGATAGAGTCCCAGCCTCATGGTCCCGCCCTTGGTCTTCACGCCCTGCTGTTCGAGCAAGAGGTGGATGACCGGATCGAGCGCCTCGGGGTCTATCTCCTCGGTCGTGGCATGTTCGATCCCGCACTCGTGCCTTGCATATTCGATGACCGCCATCTGCAAGCCATAGCACAGGCCGAGGTAGGGGACCTTGTTGTCGCGCGCATACTTGATCGCCGCTATCTTGCCCTCCGTGCCTCGCGAGCCGAATCCGCCCGCCACGATGATCGCATGCACGTCCCCCAGGAGTTCGTCCACGCCCCTGGCCTCGATCTCCTCGGAGTCTATCCACCTGATGTCAATCCCCGTGTTGTTGGCGATCCCTCCATGCTTGACCGCCTCACCGATGCTGATGTACGCGTCCCCGTTGGCGACGTACTTGCCGACGACCGCGACCGTTGCCCGATGCTTCGGGTGCTTGAGGGTATTCACAATCTGCTGCCACTCGGCGGTGTCGGGGTCGCCGTCGTGAAGGCCGAGCCTCGTGATGACCTGCTCGGCGAGCCCCTCGGCCTCGAACTTCAGTGGCACTTCGTAGATGCACTCGGTGTCCAGCGCCTCGATGACCGCTTCCTTGTCCACATCGCAGAAGAGGGAGATTTTCTCCTTCATCTCGTCGTTGAGCGGGAGCTTCGACCGACAGACCAGGATATCCGGCTGGATGCCAAGTTCTCGCAACTTGATGACGCTGTGCTGGGTCGGCTTGGTCTTGATCTCGCCCCATGGCCCGACGAACGGAATGAGGGTCACGTGGACGTACAGCACGTTCCCTGCGCCGACATCCTTCTTGATCTGGCGGATCGCCTCGAGGAACGGCTGACCTTCGATGTCACCGACCGTCCCCCCAAGCTCGATGATCGCCGCGTCCACGCCGGCCTCGACCGGGGCGCTCCTGATCCGCTCCTTGATCTCGTCCGTGATATGAGGGATGACCTGGACTGTCGCGCCGAGGTAGTCGCCCCGGCGCTCCTTCTGGATGACTGAGTTATAAATGCTGCCTGTGGTTACGTTCGATTCGCGGGAGAGATTGACGTCAACAAAGCGTTCGTAGTGGCCGAGGTCGAGATCGGTCTCGGCGCCGTCATCGGTGACGAAGACTTCGCCATGCTGGAAGGGATTCATGGTGCCGGCGTCAACGTTGATGTAGGGGTCAACCTTCTGCATCGTGACCCGGAAGCCGCGGTTCTTCAGCAGCCGCCCCAGCGATGCCGCCGTGATCCCCTTGCCGATGGATGAAACTACTCCGCCCGTCACGAATATGTACTTGGTCATAATCTCCCTCCCACTCTTACTCCGCTAACTAGCTATTTCAACGCTCCCCAACTCGTATCCTTTTGGCGTTTCCTGTCTTTTTTCCGGGTCACGCATCACGCATCACGCATCACGATCAGCCGATTTCCCTTCCCCAATTTCACCGCCGATTTGATCAAATCGGCGACGAGATCCTTTGCAAACCGGGCCGCGTCGGGCACCGAATCTCCCAGGGCTATCCTCGCCGCTAATGCCGCCGAAAATGCGCATCCTGTCCCGTGAACCGGCATCCCCTCGATCCGAGTCCCAGGCAGCTCCAGGAAGCTCTCGCCGTCATAGAGCACGTCCACGGGCTCGTCCGCGAGATGCCCGCCCTTTGCAAGGACATACTTGCATCCGAAATCGCAAATCGCCTTCGCGGCTTCCCTCAAATCGTCCAGGCCCTTGACGGGCATTTCCGCCAAAATCCCCGCCTCTTCGGCATTCGGCGTCACCACCAGCGACGCCGGGATCAGCCGGTGCCTCATGCGATGAACGCCCTTTGCCGAGAGCAATCGAGTGCCGTCCTTGGCCAGGATGATCGGGTCCAATATCACGTTCGAAATCTCCCGCCGGTCAATCCTCTCTGCTACCGTGTCAACGACGGTCTCATGGTAAAGCATCCCGATCTTGCAGGCGTCAACCCCGATATCGCGGGCGACCGAGTCAATCTGAGCAGCGATAGTGCTCGGCGAAACCTTCTCGATTCGCTGAACGCCGAGCGTATTCTGGGCCGTGACCGCCGTCACGACGGTCATGCCATAGACCCCCAGTCGCTCGAAGACCTTCAGGTCGAGCTGGACTCCCGCACCGGCGCTGGGATCACTCCCGGCAATCGTCAAGACTCGAGGGATTAACTTATCCATCAGTCTCTCTCACCAGCGGCGATGTATGGAAGTGTGGGGGTGTGGGCGTGTGGGAGTTTTGTCACCCCCATACTCCCACACTCCCATACTCCCATACGCTCATTTCCCAGATAAGACTGTGTCGAGTAACTCACCAAGATTCCTTATCACCACATCCGGCTGCATCTCGGGTGGCGCGTGTTTCAAATCCTTTTCTGTGGCGATCCCCGTGAGCACCAGGACCGACAGCGCCCCGATTCGCTTCGCCACGAGAATATCCGTATCCAGCCGATCGCCCACGACCACCGTCTCCTTCGGGGTCGCGTGCGCCAGATGGAGGACCTCCATCATCGCGGGAGTTTCGGGCTTGCCAATCAATATCGGCTTCACTCCGCTCGCCACCTCGATGGCCGCCACCATTGCCCCGCCCCCAGGAACGACCGTGCCGTCCTCACAGGGAAAACTCGCATCCCGATTGGTAGCGATGAACGTCCCACCGGCCATAATCGCATGCTGGGCTTTGGTCAGCGTGTCATAGCAAAAATCGCGGTCCATGCCGACAACGACATAGTCCACCTTCTCATCGTCGGAGATCACCATCCCGACCGCCCTCAGCTCTTCCTTGATGCCCTCCCTGCCGATCACCAGCACCGACTTCCCCTGTGCGCCCTGCTCCTCCAGATAGAGGGCAGTGGCATAGGAAGAGGTCATAATGTGCTCCAGGTCCACGGGAATGCCCATGCCTTCAAGCTTCTGCTGATAAGTGACTCGGGTCTTGGTGGAGTTATTGGTGAAGAAATATACCTGATGGCCAAGCCGCCTCAGGGTCTCGATTGTCTTTACCGCGCCGGGAAGCGGCTGCTTCCCCCGGTAGACCACCCCGTCGAGGTCAAGAACGAAGGTCCGAGTATCGCCCATAATCTATGAATTCTACCACATGGGCCGTGCCTTGGTCAACGTCGCATCTTCCAAACAACCTCTACCATTAACTTTTGCTAACAATGGCTTCACAAATACATTCGCCGATTGTATGATTGTTCTGTTTATGGCTTGCATGGATTGCAGGCCTCGGAGTCCTTATGGACCCGAAAATACACCAAAAGGAGTTGGTAGAAGTGAGAGTAGTGCAAGCGGCAGTACTGGCAGTTCTGTTGTTCCTCGGAGGTGTGACGGTCTGTCTCGGTAGTCCACAGACCTTCAACTCGCCAGAAGGGACGGTGAGAGAGGGATGCAACATGATCTCAACTCCCGCAATCCCCTACGACAACGCGCCGGCAGAAGTCTTCGGCGAAATCCCTATCGATGGCTGTCTTTCACGGTGGGACCTCCGTTCACAAAGCGACATCGCCTATGACGAGTGGGATCCTACCGCCTTCGGCGGAGTGATACTGGCCGATGGGTATCACCTTTCGTCTACCGAAGCGGGGACTATCACATTCGATGGCTACCCCACTGATGAGATGCGAAGCATGTGGATCGGCCTTCACAAGACAGGGGCTGCCAAAATAGGCGTTCCCTACACCAGCGAGGTGCCGTGGGAGAACGTGAGGGTAACTGACGGCCGGGACGCACTCGCTCCCGCCGACGCTACCGATTGGATCGCTTCAACAGCCGCCGGGTGGGACAATGTCAACCAAACTCCGACTGCCATAGGCTCCAACGACAATCTGGAGCCATGGCAATCGTACTGGATAGACAGTGTTTCCAACAATACTGACGAGATAGCGCTTATTATCCCGAATCCGCTCTTCGACCCGCCGTCTCACTCCGGAGGAGGTGCAATCTGGAGCGTGAAGGACGAGGCTGACGGCACGAGCGTTTCCATCACCGGCAATATGGTTACCTATGTCGCCACCGACTTCTTCTACGTTGAGCAGGACAATCTAACCTGCGGAATACGAGTGCACAAGGACGCCCATGGTCTTTCTCTTGGAATGAGGGCCAGCGTCAGCGGCACGATAGAGACGAATGACGATGGCGAGCGATATATCGAAGCAAGCACCGTAACCACCAATGGCGTAGATGAGATCGAGGCTCACGGCATCAATAACCGGGCTCTCGGCGGGGGCAACTGGTGCTATGATGACCAGACTGGCGCAGGCCAGAAAGGTGTCATAGATGGGTATGGCCTGAATAATATCGGCCTGCTAGTCACCACATGGGGGAAGTTTAGCTATGGAGAGACCTTGTGGGATTTCATGATCGACGACGGCAGTCGCGCGAACGTCAAGTGCGTCACTGCGCCGGGAGAGATGGTCGGCCTTGCTAATGGCTGGGATTACGTGCGGGTTACAGGCGTCGTCTCGTGCTACAAGGACGGGGATGATCTGTATCCGCAGATACTGATCCGCTCTTCATCGGATCTCGAGGTTCTGCACTCTGTCCCACCGCCTTCCTTCTCGGCGGCCATCGACATAGACGCCTCAACGGTCACATCGTCTGTAAGCCAGGATCTTTTCAGCAGCAATATCCATTGGAAGGATCTGCAATGCATGCTGAATGACCCGCCGTCAGAGGGCTTCCGTGAGGATTTCATAGAACTGGCGACCGAAGCCCATATCCCGATAATGCGGCACAACACGGGCGACTGGTGTCGCTGGAGACGGGGTGTCGGGCCTGCAGACGAGCGTCCGCTGGCGGACATGAACGGTTACTACTATCTTACACCCTATGTTGGAACTGACGAGTATGTTTCATTCTGTAACAGCATAGGTGTGCGAGACATAATCTTTCTGGTTAACGCTCTGCAGTGTGGAAGTCAAGGTTCAGGCTCTCATCAGGGCTCTGTACAGGAGGCAGCTAACTGGGTCGAATACTGCAATGGTGACAGTCCGGGGCTCGCTTACGGAGACGACCAGCACTGGGTGCCCTCTATCTTCGTCCATCCCGACGATGTGGGTGAAGAGTCGCAGCCTGAAGAGTATCTTGAGGCTGATGCCGTTGAGTGGGCTGGCGCATGGTATGATGAGTTTGAGGACTATCATCATTCCTTCAAGTCTACCGAGCAAGCTCCGGCCGGATACTTCGCATGGCTTCGTGAATACTTCGCTTACCAGAGAGGCGAATCAGACCCCGGGCCATACGGCGTCACGTATTGGGAGATCGGAAACGAGGTATACTGGCAGGACCAATGGTCAACGATCGATACTGAGTTGACCGGAAACGAGTATGCCCAGATGGTTGCCGATTACTCGGAAGCCATGAAGGCAAAAGATTCCAGCATAAAGATCGGAGCAGTCGTTATCGGGCAAGAATGGTACTTTGTAGAAGGCTGGGATGAGTGCGTGATTACTGGCTGTGCTGATTCAATAGACTTTGTGTATCCGCACATCTATAGTGCTGTGGATGGATTGGCATTCGACCTCCTCTACGCAGGTCCACCCGAAGGAAGTTACCCGAATGATCAACGACTTCATTGCAGACGTACGGTCGGTTTCCCCACCACCGATGTGTATACGATCAAGGTAACGGCGAGAGCACGTCTGGTGAACGACGCTCAGGGGGTTGATCTGAGCGGGCTTGGTGAAGAAGAACTCGACGAGTATTTGGGTGCGGTGGATGTTGCTGCCGACTTGGATCTTAGGATAGATGGTGTGACAAAGGAAACCTTCCATGTGGACAGGCAGCCGGATGTCTATGAATGGACAGGAGAAGTGACTGCTGGCAATCGCGAGATATCGCTCGCCTTTACTAACGATACCAACTTTCCAAATGCAGATCCTCCGCAGGGCAGAGATGTCCTGATCTACAAAGTCACCAGGAGTTCCGAATCTATTGAGGAGGAGAGCATCTGGTATCCTGAGTACGCTGAGCAGATGCTCATTGCCAATGACGACATGCCGATCCACAATCGCATTCAGAGGCTAAAAAACCTGATTGGCAGCAACGAGATAGAAATACTTGTGACCGAGGGCAACCTGGGCTATCGGATCGAGGGAAGCCATGACAGCGCTGGTTTCGATCCTGATGAGCCACGTCACCCACTCCGGTACAAAGGTGTATTCTGGCTCTTCACCGCAATGAAGCAATTCATGGCTGACCAGATACCGGCCTATTGCCACTGGAACCTTGCGAGTCCAGGCTACTGGGGACTGATCAGACGCCCGGATTACACAGCCGACCCTGAGCACCTCATCGTAACCCCGTCATATCACATGCTCAAGCTCTTTGCAGACTACTTTCCCGACACGGATGTGGTGAGTACATTGGTGGATTCCCCTGGCTACGGCGAGTGGCCGGAGGGCATACCACTGCCTGCTTGGGATAACATTCGGGAAGCGACTGATTGCCCGGATGGCGGGCAGTGCTACACGCCACATGATTCGTCCTATCTGGATGCGATTTCCTGTAAGAGTGACGATGGGAACACCCTGTTCATCATGGTGGCAAATCGAAGCTCGTCGGCAGCAGAAACGACCATCGGCCTATCGGGCTTTGTCCCGCAGAGCACCGGTACTACCAGGGTCCTGCACATCCGGTCTCTGGCAAACCAGGAGTGTCGGTTGATAAGCAACCCTGATCCTGAAATGGAGGCCTGCTCTGAAACGCTGACGGGAGATACAAAGTCCTCTTGGGTCCCGGACGACATTCGGGTTACCGTGATACCGATAAGTGGTGCATCAACATCCTTCGAATACAGGTTTATACCTTATTCGATTACGTTGTTGCAGCTAAGTAGGACGCAATAACGGGGACTGGCAATCCGGCGAATAGCCATGATAACTTAGTAGGTGGGGCCGGAAACGGCCCCACCTCCCCCAGATTCTCACCCAACTGATCGCCTGCCTGGAAAAACATTCTTTAATTAGAGAGTTTTGCGGAGGAGTCTTTTTCCTTGCTAGCGAACACTTTCTAAACTGGGCTTTGGACTTCAGACCTTAGACTCCAGGGCCTGGTTTGGAGGTCTTCCCTCAGGTCTAGAGTCTGAGCCCTAAGGTCTTAACTGATGAGGTAATGAGATGTACCCTACCTTCCTAATACTGATCGGTGTTCTACTGCTTTCGTTTGCCGTCTGCTCCTCCGGCGCGGTGATACCCTCCGGGAAGAAGTACGTCCAGTCACTCGACGGCACATGGCGGTTCAGGCTGGAGCAGGCGCTGACCGACGTAGAAGGCAGACGGACCAACTGGGAGAGGGTCGAGCCGATCCTGACGCCTGAGTCGTTCGAGCCGTTCTATCTGCCAGACTACCGGGAGGATGATTCCTGGCACGACCTGGATGTGCCCGGCAACTGGGAGATGGCGGGTTATTCCCCAGCGACGTACAACCAGCCGGACAATTCCTCGGGGTTCTACCGCACGTGGATCGAAGTCCCCAAGGAGTGGCAAGGCCGCTTGGTGATGGTCAACTTCGACGGCGTCATGTGCGGGACCGAGATTTGGCTGAACGGCCAACCCGTCAACGTCATCGAGCCAAGTTGGGGGCGGACGAATTACCATGAAAGCGGATGGACCGCCTGGCAAGCCGATCTCACGCCGCAAGTCCGATTCGGCGAAAAGAACCTCCTCGCCCTCCGAGTGACCAAGAATACCCAATCCTTCGATCTCGATTCGGGCGATTACTTTTTCCTCGGCGGGGTCTACAGGCCGGTCACCCTGTTCTCCGTTCCCCAAACCCACATCGAAGACATCACCATCCAGACCTTTTTGAGTGGCGAAGTCAGGACCACCGCGGACATCACCGGCGAGGGGATGATCCGCGTCCGCCTGGGAGATGAGGAAGCAGAGGCGGCGATCATCAATGGCCGGGCCGAGGTCTCCCAGATCGTATCGAATCCGAAGCTATGGTCCGCCGAGCATCCGAACCTCTATCCATTGACCGTTGAACTCAAGGACGCCAATGGGAACGTGGTCGAGACCGTCAACAGGAGGGTCGGCATCCGAGAGATATCCATCAGGGACGGCGTCTACATGATCAACGGCGTCCCGGTGAAGTTGACCGGCATGTGCCGGCACGACATCAGCCTCACCGAAGGCACTGCCGTTGGAGAAGACCTCTGGCGCAAGGACCTGGAACTGATGAAGGCGGCGAACATCAACTCGGTTCGGACCTCGCATTATCCCTATGGTACGGGATTCTATGACCTTTGCGACGAGATGGGGTTCTATGTGCTGGACGAGTTGCCTTACTGCTGGTGCCCCACGAACGATGCCGCACTCGAGCCTGCATTCCTTCAGCGAGCCAGGGAGACCATCGCCCGCGACAAGAATCACGCCTGCGTGGTCATTTGGGGGATCGGCAATGAGAACAAGCCAGGCGCCAATCTTCAGACGGTCGCCGATCTGGTAAAGGAGCTCGATCCCACTCGGCCGAGGCTGGTTTCTGAAAAGCCCGCGGATGTGTATGGCGTCGAGTTGGATGACAAGCATTACACCAGAATCGAGAACGTGAAGGCCCATGCCGAGGACAAGGAGCGCCGCGCCAAGTGGCCGATTCTCTATAGCGAGAACCCGAACATCTGGGACGTTCGCTATGCCGCGGATTTCGGCGCACTCGATCTCTGGGCGGCAGTGATTGAGCGCACATGGCAGGTTACCTGGGATGAGGATGGCATAGTGGGCCATCACACGTGGGAATGGCAGGATCGCGCCGTGTGCGACAAATGCACCACCAAGCTGTACAATTACGAGCCGGAGACGGGCGTGCAGTACCTCAAGGCGAAGGGCATCGTGGATGGAAACCGCAATCCGCGCCCTGAGTACTATCACATGAAGATGGCCCATGCGCCGATTCGCACAGACCTCAAGGCCGAAGTCAAACCTGGATGTGCCGTATTGAACCTGTCGAACCATTACTCGTTCACCGACCTCAATCAACTCAATGCCGAATGGACCCTGCTGAATGGCGGCAAGAAGGTGGCGGCAGGAACGACGCACTTGAACCTCGCTCAGCGAAGTCGGGGCAAAGTGGAGTTCGCGCTCCCTGATGGCATCCCGGCAGATGCGCTGCGAATAGACTTCAATCACCCTGATGGCCTGAACGTCGTCAGCTACCAGTGGCAGTTCGCCTTGCCTGAGATTCCTAAGCTCCCCACCATGAGCCTCGCCTTGCCTGAGAGCCTCAAGTTCCCGAGGCTCCACTTGATCATGAATGCCGCCTCCCCATGGACCACGAACTGGCGTCCAGGCAGATGTACTACCGGCTATCTCACGAACATCAAGACCGAGCCCGCCGTGGCGGGCGATCTGCATGATCAGCGACTGGCCGATATCCGAACGATGGACGCCGAGATCGTGGTTGACCGAGCGCCGACCCCGATCATGGCCCGGGTGCATGCGGAGTTTATCGGGGGCAGGTTCAGCTATCGGATAGAGTGGATCGGCGGCAAGACTGACATCCAGCAACTCGGATGGATCTTCGAGATGCCCCGGGAGTGCGATCATTTCTCCTGGAGTCGCCAGGCATACTGGTCGGTCTACCCCGAAACGCACATCGGCCGCCCGACCGGGACCGCCCATCCCAACAGCGCGGATGTCCCGCTGATGATCGTCATTCGCCCGGACGCGCATGACTTCGACTCGACCAAGTACCACTGCGACTGGGCCTCCCTTACCGACGACCGAGGTCATGGTCTCAGGGTCGAATTCAAACCGGATCAACGGCATCATGTCCGCGGAGGGTTCGGCAGGAACAACGCATATCAGCTCATCGTAAACAAACAGTGCAGTCCGCCTCGGGATATAAGCACCAACATAGTAGAGGACTTCTACCTGATGCTGGAGGCAGGCGATTCCATCGAGGGCAGCTTCTACATAGGATCGGAATGAGGGCATGAGTAACGGACCAGCGACAATCATTATGTGCATAGCGCTTCTGAGCCTCGGCCTGCAACTGACGGCCGCCGTCATTCCGAGTGATTCGCGATACGTACAATCGCTGGATGGAGCATGGCGGTTCAAGCTGGGTCAGATGCCGGGTGCGCCCGCCGAGCCGTTCTACACGCTCGACTACAGGGAGGATATCACGTGGAACGACCTCGGGGTGCCCGGCAACTGGGAGATGGCGGGTTTCTCGCCGGCAACCTACGTCAATCCCGACAATTCCTCGGGGTTATATCGAACTTGGATTGCCGTTCCGGCAGACTGGAAAGGCCGCCAGGTGCAGATCAACTTCGACGGCGTCCAGAACGGCGCTGAGATTTGGCTGAATGGTCAGCCGATCAACGTGTCTGAGCCTGCCTGGGGGCGCTCGAACTATCATGAGAGCGGCTGGACCGCCTGGCAGGCGGACCTGACTCCGCAGGTGAAGTTCGGCGAGAAGAACCTCCTCGCCCTGCGAGTGACCAAGAACACCAAATCCTCTGATCTGGACGCGTGCGACTCTTTCTTCCTCGGCGGGATCCACCGCACGGTTACCTTGTTCTCGGTGCCGCAGACGCACATAGAGGATATCACTGTCCAAACCTTCATGAACGGCAAGGTCCGCACCATGGCCGTCGTGAGCGGCGAAGGGATGATCACAGTGAGACTCGGCAGGGAGAAGCCGGTCGAGATGGTGGTCAGCGGCGGCAAGGTAGAGTTTTCGCAGATCGTCAGTAAGCCAAAGCTCTGGAGCGCCGAGCATCCGAACCTCTACCCTCTCACGGTCGAGTTGAAGGATTCGTCCGGCAAGACGATTGAGAAGTTGGAGAAGCGCATCGGCATTCGGGAGATCACAATTAGGGACGGCGTCATGATGGTAAACGGCGTCCCGATCAAGATGGCAGGAGTCTGCCGGCATGACATCTACCCCAGCATGGGCACGGCGGTGGACGAGTCGGTCTGGCGCAAGGACCTGACTCTCATGAAAGAGGGGAACATAAACGCCGTCCGCACGTCGCATTATCCTTACGGCTCGAAGTTCTACGACCTGTGCGATGAGATGGGTTTTTACGTGGCGGATGAACTGCCATTCGCCGCCCCATGCCCGACCGACGACCCCGAGTTTGCGCCGGCGTTTCTATCTCGCGCCAGGGAGACCATCGCCCGGGATAAGAATCACCCGTGCGTGGTGATATGGGCGATCGGCAACGAGAATAAGCCAGGGAGCAACCTCCAACTCGTCGCCGATCTGGTCAAGCA
>Ga0307380_10002880_pt1 | contig 24120 bp, 21 predicted proteins | sample UN3MG_FD_202239 | JGI IMG/M metagenome (GOLD analysis project Ga0307380, IMG submission 202239) | Soil microbial communities from Risofladan, Vaasa, Finland - UN-3 | ecosystem: Environmental > Terrestrial > Soil > Coastal area > Acid sulfate soil | place: Finland: Risofladan, Vaasa | collected... | reverse complement strand
CCCGGAGGACCAGGAAAAGATGAGCGGGACGAACCGCCGGCTCGCCGCGGGGGAGGTCCCCGCAGTCACGATGCAGCACCGCATCCGTAGGAAGGACGGCGGATTCACGGAGGTGGAGACGGGTTGCTCGGCCGTGCCCGGGAGCCGGGGGGATGCTCTTCATATCCTCCGGGTCACGAGGGACATCACGGAGCGGAAGATGATGGAAAGCCGCCTCTTCGAGAGCCAGAAGCTGGAAACGATCGGGATGCTGGCGGGGGGGGTGGCACACGAATTCAACAACCTGCTCGTGGGTATCACCGGGACGGCGGAGATGCTCTCCCTGCTTCTCGCGGGGAACGACGAGGCGGCCGGGTATCTTGCCGTGATCGACAGGATGGGGAGTCGGGCGGCGGAACTCACGAGGCAGCTTCTGGCGTATGCCGGCCAGGGGAAGGAGCGCCCGGAGACCGTGTCGATCAACCGGATCGTTCGGGAGAACATCCCGGTTCTCAGGACGACCCTTCCCCCCTCGCTGGAGGTGCGTCTCGAACTTGCCGGCGAGGACCCCGCGATCCTGGCCGATGCCCTCCAGATGAAGCAGGTGGTCATGAGCCTGTGCCTGAACGCGGCGGAGGCGATGCCCGACGGAGGCGTTCTCACGCTCCGGACGCGTGAGGAGGAAAGCTCCCCCGACGGCTCCCCTCCCGCCGGGGTGTCCGGGGGAGAAGGGACGGAAAGGACGATCGGCTCCGGAATCCTCCCCCCGGGGAAGAAGCTGGTGTTCGAGGTGTCGGACACGGGGTGCGGAATGGATGCGGATACGGTCTCGCGGATTTTCGAGCCGTTCTTCTCGACGAAGTTTATCGGGCGCGGAATGGGGCTGGCGGCGGTTCGCGGCATCGTGGAGAGCCATGACGGGTCCATCCGGGTGACCTCGGAAGTGAGCAAGGGGACGACTTTTTCCCTCTCCTTCCCCGCGGCGGCCGGGAAACCGCCCGTCGAGGAAAGCAAGGAGACGTACCCTCTGTGCGGGACGGGCACCATCCTGATCGCCGACGATGAGGATGATGTGCGGGCCATGGTGCGCGCTATGCTCGAGTCCTTCGGCTACCGCGTCCTGGAAGCCCGCGACGGGAGGGAGGCGGTCGACCTCCATCGGGAGCAAAGCGGGGAGATCGACCTCGTTTTGCTCGACATGATGATGCCCCGGATGACGGGGGAGGAGGCGTTCGCGGAGATCCGCCGGATCGACCCTTCCGCCCGGGCCGTCCTGGTCAGCGGGTACGACGAGAGAGGGAGGATCGGGAAGATCGTGGCATCGGGATTTTCGGGATTTCTCCAGAAGCCGTTCCGTCGCCGGGACCTGGGCCGGATGGTGGGCGAGGCGCTGGGCGACGCCCCCCGGAAGCAGGCACCCGAGGAACAGTAGAGTGCGCTCCGTTTCGACGGTTTTCGGCCTTCTCCTTCCGGGGTAGGGAAAGCGCCTAAGAACAGGGACGTTCCTAAGAACTCTTCCGCCCCTGCGGCGGGCGCCGCATTTGCGCGCTCCGTTGCGAGGGTGCTCCTGACCGTATGCGGGGGAGGAGTGTCCCCGTCCACGTGCGTGCTATAGTGGAAAACCTGTTCTGAACCGGCATGGCAAAGGGGGAGATGCGGATGCGGGAAGAGAGCATTCTGTACAGCGGCGGCGCCAACGGGGCCGAATACGAGTTCGGCGTCCAGGCGGAACGTTTCGGAATCGAGGAGATCCATTTCACCTTCGAGGGGAACGACATCGCCCGGGCCCGGGGGGTCCGGATGCTGAGCCGCGAGGAGCTCCGCAACGGCGACGTAAGTCTCTCCTACGTCTCCCGGCTGATGAACCGGACCTACTCGGACACTCCCCGGATCCGGAAGGTGCTCCAGACGATCTGGTACCAGGTCAACGCGGGACAGGAGATCTTCGTGATCGGGAAGATCCTCGGCGACGGGACCGTCCGCGGCGGGACGGGGTGGGGGGCCGAGTTCGCGAAGCTGTGTAACAAGCCGATCTTCGTCTTCGACCAGGATGCGGACCGGTGGTTCCGGTGGGCCGGGGACAAGTGGTCCGAGGTGACGGAGGCCGGGGAACCGCGAATTCGAAGCCCCCGGTTCACGGGGACCGGCACCCGGTTCCTGGAGGAGAACGGCCGCCTGGCGATCCGGGATCTTTTCGACCGGTCCTTCGCGTAAGAAGCGTTCCCGCATGCCCACCCTCCCTGTCCGGAATGTGGCGATCATCGCCCACGTGGACCACGGAAAGACCACGCTGGTCGACGCGATGCTCTGGCAGAGCGGCATCTTCCGGGAGAACCAGACCGTTCCCGATCGGGTGATGGACTCCATCGACCTGGAGCGAGAGAAGGGGATTACGATCATGGCGAAGAACGCCTCCGTGGTCTACGGGGGCGTGACGATCAATATCGTGGACACTCCCGGACACGCCGATTTCGGAGGCGAGGTGGAGCGGACGATCAAGGTGGTCGACGGGGTCCTGCTCCTCGTCGACGCCTCCGAGGGACCGCTCCCGCAGACGCGTTTCGTCCTCAAGAAAGCGCTGGAGCGCGACCTCCCCGTTGTGCTCGCCGTGAACAAGGTCGACCGCCCGGACGCCCGGATCGACGAGGTGATCAGCGAGGTGTACGACCTGTTCATCGACCTGGATGCGACCGAGGACCAGCTCGACTTCCCCATCCTGCTCACGAACGCACGGGCGGGGGTGGCCAGGGAACGGGACGGGGGAGAGTCGCACGACCTCCGCCCGCTGTTCGACCGGCTCCTCTCCCACATCCCGCCTCCGTCCGGGGATCCGGCGGCGGTCCTCCAACTTCTTGTCATGCATCTCGACTACAGCGACTACCTGGGCAGGCTTGCGGTCGGGCGGATCTTCCACGGGGCCGTCCGGGCGGGGGGTACGGTTGCGGTGTGCGGGGGCGAGGGAGCCCCGGAGCGGGTCAAGGTGACGGCGCTGTACCGGTATGACGGGCTGTCCAAAAAGGAGGTCCGGGAGGCCTCCGCCGGGGATATCGTCGCGCTGGCCGGCGCGGAGCGCGCCACGATCGGCGACACGGTATCCGACGCGGAAAACCCCCGCGCGCTTCCCCGGATCGCGGTCGACGAGCCCACGGTCGCCATGGCCTTCTCGATCAACACGTCCCCCTTCGCCGGGCAGGAGGGGAGTCTCGTCACGTCGCGCAATCTACGCGAGCGTCTCGAGAGGGAGCTCCTGGTCAACGTCGCGCTCCGGATCGATTTTTCCGGGACCGATTCGTTCACCGTGATGGGACGGGGGGAGCTGCAGCTGGCGATCCTCGTCGAGATGATGCGACGCGAGGGGTTCGAACTCTCCGTCTCCCGCCCGGAGGTCATCACGAGGGTGGAGAGCGACGTCCTCCAGGAGCCGGTCGAGATGCTTTTCCTCGACGTCCCCGAGGCGTACCTCGGGGCCGTCACGCGGAGTCTCGGGGTCCGGAGGGCGAAGATGGTGAGGATGATCAACCCGGGGAGGGGCCGGGCACGGCTCGAATACCGGATTTCCTCGCGGGGGCTCATCGGCTTCCGGTCGGAGTTCCTGACGGAGACGCGCGGCACCGGCCTGCTCAACCACCTGTTCGACGGGTACGAGCCCTGGCAGGGCGCCATCCGGGACCGGGTCGCGGGAGCGCTGGTGGCCGACCGGGAGGGGCGCGCAACCGCATACGCCCTCTACCATCTCCAGCCGCGGGGAACCCTCTTCATCGGGGAGGGGGAGCGCGTGTACGAGGGGATGATCATCGGAGAGAACTCCCGCCCGGTCGATATGGACGTCAACGTGACCAAGGAGAAGAAACTCACGAATATCCGCGCGGCGGGGACCGACGAGGCGCTTCGGCTCGTGCCGCCGAGGGTCATGTCGCTGGAGAAGGCAATCGAATTCATCAACGGGGACGAGCTGGTCGAAGTGACGCCGGTGGCGGGCCGTCTCCGCAAGAAGGTGCTGGCGGCGGGGCAGCGTCCGAAGAAAAAAGAGTCGCAGGCCCGGGCGCGGGAGTGAGCCCCTCCTGGGGAGGGGCCCGAAAAGCGCTGGAATCCCGCGGGTCGGGAATGCATAATAGTACGCTAAAACAGTTTCCGTAAGAGGGGGGCAGGAAATGCCGAAAGCCGGTCCGACAGGAGGAAAGAGGGGCCCCGCAAGCGCGCTGGAGAGGGCGCTGCGGTTCGAGACGGAAGGGAAGCGCTTTTTCACCGCGGCTGCCGCCAAAAGCCTGGATCCCTTCGCCAAGCAGATCTTTTCACTGCTGGCGAAGATGGAGACGAAACATATGGAGGACATCCAGGCGATCGCCCGAAAGCTCGAGGAGGAGGGGAAATTCCCCAGGGTGCCAAGCGCCCCCCACGACACGAGGATGCGGCTGTTCCGGCGGGAGCACAGCCGGATCCGGAAGGAGAAGGTCATCTCCGGGGAAGCGGCGGACGGGATGCGCAGGGCCTTAGCCTTCGAGGCGATGGGGCGGGAGATGTACCTGCGGATGTCGAGGGATGCGACCAATCCCCAGGAAAAGAGGTTTTTCAAACTTCTTTCGGGCGAGGAGGAATCCCACTTCAACATCATCTACGAGTATCTGGATTTTCTGGAAAACCAGGGCCTGCGGATGCAGGACGGGTGAGGGAAAAGTTCCGCGGAGGGTCCAATCCGGGGGTTGTGCTGCTCCGGATCGATGTGCGTCTGCGAAATAATGGCCCGACACGACGAGCAGAGCCCGGCAAGGGGTGGCAGGCGGGAAAGTCCGCCTCCCCTCTCCGCAGGAGGGCAGTACCGTAGGACTTTTTCAACACAAGGCGGGACGTGACATGAAAAATCGATCAACGCACATTGTTGTCCTGTTTGCGATGGCGGTTGTCCTGGTATTCGTGGCGGTTGCGGGGCACGCCGGCCGCCGGGAGTTCTGGCTGACGCCTCCGAAATCGGATACCGAGGACTACATGGTGCCGCCGCCTCCGTTCACGGAGGGGATCTTCCCCTGCTCCGAATGTCATGCCGACATGACTCCGAACCCGAAGCGCCGGGAGCTCAAGGAGGAGCACACGGACATCCAGCTGAAGAACCACGCGGAGAACGAGCGATGGTGCCTGGACTGCCATGACATGAAGAATCGCGACAAGCTGCGGCTTGCCTCCGGTCAGTTGATCGACTTTACGGAAAGCTACAGGCTTTGCGGCCAGTGCCACGGGGACAAGTACCGGGACTGGAAAGTAGGTATTCACGGGAAGCGGACGGGGCAATGGAATGGAAGGAAGGAGTACCTGCTGTGCGCCCATTGCCACAACCCGCACAGCCCCCGGTTCAAGCCGATCCCCCCGAAGGCGCCCCCCGAGCGGCCCGAAAACATACAGTAGGGAAAGGTGTTTTTATTTAAGGCTATCGTGCGAGGAGAGAATCCCATGTCGGATAAGGAAACGCGCGAGAATCGCATCTTCCGGCTCTCGCGCCGGAAAGCGTTGAAGGGACTGGCGGCGGGGGTGGGTGCACTGGCTCTTCCCGGGAAGGATGCGTCCGCCGCTTTCTGGGAATCGTTTTTCCAGAAGAATTTCCGCGAGCTGAGCAAATCCGAGATACGGGATGTCGTGTCCCGGCTCGAAAAGGAATACAGCACCCGCTACGGCAAGCCGGTGAAGGTCAAGACGTCTCCTTCCATGGAGGGTGTGCTGTACGGGTATGGCCTCGACCTCTCCCGGTGCATCGGGTGCCGAAGGTGCGTCTACGGGTGCGTGACCGAGAACAACCAGTCCCGTGACCCCCAGATCCATTGGATCCGGGTGTTAAGACTCGCCAAGGAGAGAGGGGTGGACCTGGAGCACGCCGAGCAGTACTACAACCCGGCGAATGTTCCCGAGGAAGGGCATTTCTACATGCCTGTCCAGTGCCACCAGTGCGAAAACCCGCCGTGCACCAAGGTGTGCCCGGTCCAGGCGACCTGGAAGGAAAACGATGGCATCGTGGTCGTCGATTACAACTGGTGCATTGGCTGCCGGTACTGCATGGCGGCGTGCCCCTACGGGGCGAGGCATTTCAACTGGAAGAAGCCGGGTCTTCCGGCCGGGGATATGAACCCGGATACGCATTACCTGGGGAACCGCCCGAGGCCCGTCGGGGTGGTCGAAAAGTGTATCTTCTGCATGCAGCGCACCAGGGAGCGGGATGGGAGGTACCCGGCATGCGTCGAGGTCTGCCCCGTCGGCGCCCGCAAGTTCGGGAACCTGCTCGATCCGGAGAGCGAGATCCGCTACGTGATCGAGAACAAGCGGGTGTTCATCCTCAAGGAGGATTTAAATACCCAGCCGAAGTTCTACTACTTCTACTCATTTTGACCGGCGGGGGAGGCGACCGATGAGGAAAGTTTGGGCATTTATCATGGGGTGTTTCGCCCTCCTCAAAAAGGGGAGCAAGGTCTACTACGCGTGGGTTGGTATCCTCCTTGCTTTTATAGGGATCGGGGTTCTCGCGTACGGAAACCAGCTGTACAACGGTTTGATCGTCACCGCCATGCGGGACCAGGTGTCCTGGGGATTCTACATCTCCAATTTCACCTTCATGGTGGGCGTGGCCGCGGCCGCCGTTCTGCTCGTCATCCCGGCCTACGTCTACCAGTGGAAGCCGATCAAGGAGATCGCGATCCTCGGCGAACTCGTGGCGGTCTCCGCGATGGTGATGTGCCTGATGTTCGTCACGGTCGATCTCGGCCGGCCGGACCGGTTCTGGCACCTGATCCCGAAGATCGGGATCCTGAACTTCCCCCAGTCTCTTCTGGCGTGGGACGTCGTCGTCCTGAACACGTATCTTCTCCTGAACTTCTCCATCGCGTCCTACATGCTGTACAGCTATTACTACCGGCGCAAGCCGAACATGAAGTACGTGACGCCGCTTCTGCTGTTCTCCATTCCGGCGGCGATATCGATCCACACGGTGACCGCCTTCCTCTACAACGGCCTGGCGGCCAGGCCCTTCTGGAACGCGTCGATCCTCGCCCCGCGGTTCCTCGCCTCTGCATTTTGCTCCGGTCCGGCCGGAATGATCCTCATGTTTCAAGTCATCCGCAGGTGGACGAAGTTCCGGATCACGGACGAGGCGATCTTCAAGATTGCCGAGCTCATCGCGTACGCGATGTTCCTGAACCTGTTCCTTCTCGGCGCCGAAGTGTTCAAGGAGTACTATTCCGACACCGCCCACCTGGCGCCAATGAAGTACCTCTACCAGGGTCTTGAGGGGCATTCGGATCTGGTCTCCTGGATCTGGACCGCGACCCTGTTCAACATGACCGCCTTCTTCCTCTTCCTGATCCCCCAGACGAGGGAGAACCAGATCACCCTCAACATCGGATGTGTCCTCGTTTTCATCGGCGTGTACATCGAGAAGGGGATGGGGCTTGTCATCCCGGGGTTCGTACCGGACGTGCTCGGAGAATTCTACGAATATTCCCCCACCGGGGTCGAGATGCTGGTCACCCTGGGGATCTGGGCGACGGGGCTGTTGATCTTCACGATGCTCCTTCGGATCGCGATCCCGATCATGAACGGCGACTTCCACGTGGGCGAGGACGGAATCCACCCGTTCATCGGCGACCAGATGTTCCTCGAGCGCAGCTATGAAGAGGTGGAGGAGGAAGATCTGCTTGCGCAATGAGGGAACCGGTCGGGGTACCGACCGGCTCGATTTGTGCCCTTCTACTGACTCCGAAGGTATGCAAGGACGTCCCGCAAATCCTGGCCGCTCATCTCGGGCCAAGGCACCGCCTGGGTCACCATGGCAGCCTCCATGGCAGGGATGTGGTTCCACAGGTGCGTGGCGAACAGGATGGCGTTGGCCGATTTGATGTCACCGACGATCTTCTGTTTGTCCGCGTCTGTATTGAAATGGCAGTCGGCACATCGATTGTCCCGGAATATTCGTTCTCCCTTCGCGGCATCCCCGGATTTGTCCTCGTAATTTAAAGAGTAAAGGAACACGATCAGGTCGTTCATCTCCGTTTCGTGGAAGTACGGCCACGACAGTTTCTTCCTGGCAAACGTTTCCCGCATGGTACCCGCGTGGTTCCACATCTGGGTGATCAGCGACGTGACGTTCGCATGGGAAACGGTTTTCCCCAGATCCGGCGCTTCCTTCCCTCCTTTTCCGAAGATGGCGTGACATTTGATGCATCCCTTGTCCGTAAATATTTTCCGCCCGTTTTCCGTGTTTCCGACTCCCAGAAACACTTTTCGGCTCTTCTCCGTCGCCGATTCCGTCAGGGCGGCGAAGATGTCCGTCATGTCGTTGCCGGAAAAGGTAGGGAGGGCGGTGCCTGTCGACTCCATCTGTCCGATCATCTCCGGCCCATGGTTCCACATGCGCTGCAGCAGGACGACCTGGGACTGGTAGACGCCAAGGGCATCCAGCGGTACCCCGTCTTTCCTCCCTTTTCTGCCGAGGGAATGACATTGAAAGCAGGATTTTTCCTGCAGCAAGGCCTCCCCTTTCCGGGGATTCCCCGATTCGCCGAGATACGGAAGCATGTAGAGGAAGGAAACCAACTGGTTCAATTCCGTCGTGCTGAACTGGGGGCGGTCCAGCACCTCTTTTCTCATGTAGACCGCCATGGCCGGGGCGTGGTTCCAAAGGGTGGAGAAGATATCCAGGAAACTTCCGTAAACCCTGTCGGATCCCAGCTTGGGCCCGATCTTCCGCTCCCGCTCGAAGATCGAGTGGCACTGGCTGCAATGTTTTTCCTCGAAGACCTTCCGGCCCTGTATGAGGTCGCTGTTCAGTTGGGGCTGGAAGGCCGCAGGCTCTGATTTCGCGATGGTCCGCTCGGTCGGGCCGGTTTCCTTCTTGCTGCACCCGCCCCCGATAAGGAGGACGGCGGCGGCGAGAAGGCAAAGCACTCCGGATGTGCAGACGGTAATCGCGCTTGATTTCCTATGTCGCATGGATGTCATCTCCCTCGACGATCTCCCCGGTTCCTGGCGATCCGACCTCGGATTTTCCCTACGGTTCCGTTTCCTCTTTCCGCCCTTTTCGCAAACCGATGAACACGTATGTCAGGATCGCAGCGAGGGTGAAAAAGACGGGAATCGCAACGATGCTGATCCCGACGGAAGCATCCGGTGCGTCGTGCAGCCTGAGGGATTCCCTGATCAGGCTGACAATCCAGACGGCGATCCCGGTGAACAACAACCAGATCAGGGAAATCGAGAGTATCTGAAGCGCTTCTATGGTTTTCTTATTCATTGGCGGCTCTCCGTATCCCTACCATTGAGTGTATAGAACCTCCCGTTCGCTGCGCGACACATTTTTTAACGGGTTCCTCTCTATTCCCCCGCCGCAGAGGGTTCCGGGTCCGGCATGTAGGAATTGATACGTTCGGTAACGATCTTGGCGCTCTCCTGGCGCCCCTCTTCGATCTCCCAAATCGAAATCACGGGGAAGAAGCGGGCGAAGATCATGTACCCCAGGATGAACACCGAGATTCCCCCGATAAACAGCATCCATTCCGTGTGGCTGGGGATGTAGATCCCCGTGGGGTAGGGCAACCGGGGGTTGGCCAAGGACGGGACGACGATGATCAGCCGTTCCAGCCACATCCCGATGATCACGGAGATGGAGGCGATCAGGATCCCCGGGATCGTGCGGGTCTTTCTGTTGCAAAGGATGGCGACCGGGAGGGCGAAGTTTAAGGCGATCATCGCCCAGAAGTACGGAGCGAAGTCCCCCGCGAATTTGTACCAGAACACACGCATCTCGTTGGGTTCATGGCCATAGAAGCCGGTCAGGTATTCCGAAAACGTGAAGTAGAACCAGATAATCGACATGATCAGCAGCAGGATGCTCAAGTAGTTGAAATGGATGTGCTTCAGGTACCCCTCCAGACGGAAGACCTTGCGGAAGACGATCATCAGGACCAGGATTGCGGCGATGCCGGAAAATATCGCCCCGACCACGAAGTAGGGGCCGAAAATGGTGCTGTGCCAGCCCGGCTGCACGGTCATGGCGAAGATGTAGGAGATGATCGTGTGAACCGAAACCGCGATGGGGATCACCATGACCATCAGGATGTTCATCGCCCGGTCGAGCACCTTGTGCTGCCGTTCGGTTCCCTGCCATCCCCAGGAAAGAAATTCGTACAGCCATCGCGGTTTCACTCCGCGATCCCGAAGAATCGCGATGTCCGGGATCATGGGAATGTAGAGGTAGATCGTGCTGGCGGTGAAATACGCCGTGATGCTGGCGACGTCCCAGAGCAGGGGAGATTGGAGTCTGCCGTTGTAAAAGAGATGCAACATCCTGTCGGGTCGGCCCAGGTCGATGATGGGATGCAATCCCCCGATCGCGAGGACGATGGCGGTGATGACCTCCGCCATGCGGGTGATCGGGCGTCGCCACTCGGCCTTGGACAGACGGAGAATGGCGGAGATCAGCGTGCCGGCGTGGCTGATCCCGATGAAGAACACGAAATTGATGATGTAGAATCCCCAGGTGACGGGCTGGGCCATCCCCGTGACGCCCAGTCCGAACCAGAGCTGCCGAATATACACGAATCCGGTGTAGGAAATGATGATCAGCAGGGCTCCCACGATATAGTAGAAACTTCTCCCGGGATTCTCTATGGGCCGCAGCAGCGCAGCATCCGGATGGGGAGAAGCGGAAACGCGTTCCATTTAATCCACCTCTTTTAGATAGATGACTTTCGGCTCGGTCCCCAGGTCTTCGAGAAGTTTTGTGGCGCGAGGGCTGTGCGCGAGGCGGTTCACCTGGTGGGTGGCGTTCTCCAGGTCGCCGAAGACGATCGCCCCGGTGGGGCAGCTGTCTGCACACGCCGGCTGGAAGTCTCCTTCCCGCAAATCGCGTGCTTCGAATTTCGCCTGCTCCTTTGCCATCTGGAGACGATGAACGCAAAAAGTGCACTTCTCCACCACGCCTACGGGGCGGACCGAAACATCCGGGTTGGTGGCCCGGTCCATTCCGGGGGGCCATTCCGGCTTGTACCAGTTGAAGGATTTCACCGTGTAGGGGCAGGCGGCCATGCAGTAGCGGCAGCCGATGCACTGGGGATAGATCTGCGCCACGATCCCTTCCTCATTGATATAGGTGGCGCGCACCGGGCAGACTTTCGTGCAGGGGGGGTGATCGCAATGCATGCAGGGCCGGGGGATCTGCCGCACCCGGAGCCGGGGGTATTCCCCCTCGTAGATCGTGAGCATGTCCATCCAGAGCATGGTCCGGCCCATCTCCGATTCCTTGGCTTCCACGATGGCCACATTGTTCTCCAGCTTGCAGGCGGCCGCGCATTCCCCGCACCCGGTGCATTTCTGCAGATCGATCACCATCCCCCACTTCATCGGCGAGACTCCTTATCGGTTGATCTTCTCCACGCGGACGAGCGTCGAATGCCACGAGGTGCGTCCGCTCAGCGGATCCGCACGGTGATCGAGCAACGCGATCGGGTTTGCCCCGATCTTCTTGGCATACCTTCCCGATTCCGCATGCCCTTGGCCGAACGGAACGGACAGGATTTCCATCGAGACCGTCGGGACGATCTTCACAGGAAGAGTCATCTGGCCTTTTTCGGAAACCACCCGGATCAGGTCCCCGTCCCGGAGCGCAAGTCGTTTCGCCCTCTCCGGGTGCATCTCCGCCCACGTTCTCCAGTACAGCCGGGAGTGAAGCCCGAACATCTCCTGCAGAAGAGGCTGGCTGGCCCCGTCACCGGTCATGTTCATGAGCGTCGTAAACGGGACAAGGAGGAAGGAATCGGGGCCATCGGGCCTCCGGATCCCCTCTTCCATCCAACGATTGGGCGTCCTGGCTCCTTTTTCCCCTCCCTCCTGCGAACGGGGAATTGTGGATTCCGCCAGCAGGGCCTTAAGGCGGGGGGCGGTCGGAAAGTGGAACTTCTTTTTCCTCTTCCAGTCCACTGCCGGGTATTCTCTCGGATCCCACCATCCCCCTTTTTCCCGCAGCAGACGCCAGAAGTCCGCGAAGGCCGGGTAGCTGTACACCTGCCAGCCTCGCTTCCGCAGATCTTCCAGGAACTCCAGGGAAACCGCTTCGAAATACGGTGTCCCCTCTCCGGACGCGAAGATCTGCTTCATCCGTCCCTGGACGTACTCTCCATAGGACTTTCCGTTGCTTCCCGGGAACAGGTCTTTCCCCGCCTCCTTCCCGAGGCGGAGGAGAACGTCCCCGAGGGGACGCGCGCCCGGCAGGGGGGGGACGATCGGCTGTTGCAGGCCCAGCTGGGAGAAGGGAAGATTATGGGGCGCCAGGGTGAGGTCCCAATGTTCCAGGTACGTGGTCACCGGCAGCACGATATCGGCATAGGGAGAGGTGTCATCGAGAAGCGTTGCGAACTGAACGACGAAGGGGACCCGGGAGAGCCAATCTCTCCACTCCTTCTGGTTCGCCGCCTGGAACACCGGGTTGACCTGGGCGATCAGGAGCATTTCCGGGTCGGGTATTTTCCCGGCAGCGGCAAGATCCGGCAGTTGCTCCGCAACCCAGGCCGCGGGCATGTCGGAACCGAGGCCGTACTCCGGTTTGCGGGAAAAAGCGCCCGACCGTGGGCTGAAAGCGGAAACGGGAAACGGGTCCCAGGGGACCGGCGCCGGATCGCGCCACAACCCTTCCGCGGTGAAACTGCCGGACAGGGCGTTGAGACTCCCCACCGCCCACTGGGTGTAGAGTCCCGTAACGCTTGCGGCTGATGTGTCTCCGGCCAGGGCCAGAGGCGCCTTCGCGGATCCGAATTCCCGGGCGAGCCGTAAGATGGTCTTCGCCGGGACCCCGGTGACGTCGGAAACCCGCTCCGGGGAGTAGTCCCGTGTGACCAGGGTCCGGAAATCGTCACTTCCCTCCTGGAAATCCCGGGTGTGGCGGTTGATGAAGTCCCGGTCGTAAATATTATCCCGCAGAATCACGTACGCCAGCCCCAGCGCGAGGACCCCCATGCTGCCCGGCCGGATCCGCACCCATTCGGTGGCGTTTACTCCTGCCTGGGACATCCGTGCGTCCACGTGCACCATCTTCAGGCCCGTGCGCGAACGCTCCTCTTTCAATCCCCCGTAGATGCGGTTGAAGAACACCGGGGACAGGGGTTCCTCCAGGAGGTTCGCCCCGAAGGTGATCAGGTAATCCGTCTTCGTAAGGTCGAAGGCGAGAGGGGGGTAATCCCCGGTCCCCTGCCTGAACCCCAGTTCGTTGACTGACGGGCTTCGCCACGGGAAGAAGTGGGAAGACCCCATCCGGGCAACGACTTCCCCCGCGAATTCCGTCAGCAGGGTGTTCCGGTCTCCCATCAGGAATCCCAACTTGCCGGGCTGTTTCCCTTCCCTTAAGCCCTGGAGGGACCGGGAGATTTCCTTCATGGCGACATCCCAGGAAACGGGCTCCCACCCGGCTTCTCCCTTCTTCCCTTTACGCCGCATGGGTTGGCTTATCCGGTCGGGGTGATAGAGGAGTTCCAGCCCGGCTTCTCCCATCGGGCAGGTAAACCCTTTGTTCACAGGGGCGATCGGGTTGCCGAGAATCCGGACCGGAATATCGTCGATCATCCGCACGCGAATGCCGCATCCCGCGGGACATTGTCCGCACGTGGACATCTTCCACGTCTCCAGCCGGGGCCCGGATCGCAGTGTCTGCCTCCACTCGTCCGGTATTGCCCAGATCCGGGAGGCCCCCCCCGCGAGAGCGCCCGTTGCTCCCAGCATTTGAAGAAATACGCGACGCGAGATTTTCATTTGCTGCTCCTGCGAACTAACGATGGCATGCCGCACAATCGGTGGTTACCTGTTTCGACTCGTGGCAACGGATGCAAAACTTCATTTTAATCGGGACATGCGGCTTCGAAAAAGGAAGGGTCATGTTATTCACATCGCCGTGGCAGTCCTGGCAGGCGATTTTTCCGAGCGAAACGTGCCGCCGGTGCGAAAAATAGGCATGGTCGGGGACCCGGTGTACCTGAACCCATGGGATTAACTGGTTCTTTTTGATGAAGCCAACCAGTTTCTCCTCTTCTTTGCTGTCCGTCATCGCTTCCTCATGGCAGTCTTTGCAATAGGAGATATTGGGGATGGAAGCTTTTTGATGGGTCTGTGCCCGGGTGTGACAGTCGAAGCAGCCAAGTCCCACTTCTTCTATATGTTTATTGTGATTGTATGCAATTGGCTGGGAAAAACTTTTCTGGTCGGAACAACCGCTAATATAGGTAATACAGAAAAGAAAAAGGAGGGGGATGATGATTCGTTCCCGGTTTCTCATCGTGCCTCCGTATCCTCGGAGTTACTCTTTTCATGCCTGGTGAAGAAGTCTTTCCGTGACCGTGGTTTTCCTTGAGATTCAGTTTTGTACCTTTTCGGGGACGCACTTGTCAAGAACCATTTCGGAAAACACGATTGCGGAGGATGAAAGAGGCCGGAACGGAGAGGGGGGGGGGCGCCCGGAGGGCGCCTGGATGTTCCATGCGATGGATATCTTGGGGTTTTCGTCTTGCGGAAGGGGTTCGGCAAGCGGCTTCGCCTTTGGGGGAGATCGCGCGGTCGAAAATCTCCGGTTTCCGCCGTTGACAATTCATGGGACATCGGATAGTCTTCATTCCGTTTTGGGGGCGGGGACGAATATCCCGGGAAAGATCCCCCCCGGGGGGGTCTTCACGTTCCGCCGAAACACGATTTCAAAATGAGGTTGCGTACCCGTTGTGTCTGACCGGTCATCCCTCGTCTCGTTTCCAAGGAGGATCGCCTCGTTCATGAAAAAACCGTTGCAGAAACTGCCCGAGTCCGCGTTGCGGCTCATCACCGTTTTTGCCGTCTTCATCTTCGTCACCATCGTCATCGTGAAGTTCGTCATCCCCCCCCGGTTCAAGGACACGAAGATCCAGTGGGCGGACACGATCAAGCAGGAGAACGCCAAGCCGGTCCAGTACGCCGGCGCGGTTGCCTGCACGGAGTGCCACGACGAGATCGTGGCGGAGAAGAAGGGGGGGTATCACCGCGACCTGTCCTGCGAGACGTGCCACGGCCCGACGAAGGCCCACACCGAAGACCCGGACAATATCAAGCCGCCGGCGCCCCGGGACCGGAAGTTCTGTCCCGTCTGCCACACCTTCAACCCCTCGCGGCCGAGAGGGTTCCCCATGATCAGCCCCGTTGCGCACAATCCGATGAAGGCGTGCTTCACCTGCCACAACCCGCACGACCCGAAGCCGCCAACGGTCCCAAGAGAGTGTTCTGCGTGCCACGGCGAAGTCGCGAGGACGCTCTCCGTCTCCCACCACGTTCAGCTCAAGTGCACCACGTGCCACAAGGTACCGGCCCGGCACCGGGTCTCTCCGAGGGTCATCAAGCCGACGAAGCCCGCCAACCGGGATTTCTGCGGGAGATGCCACGCTCAGGAATCGTCCTTCCAGGGGACCCCGAAGATCGACCTGGCCACCCACGGGGAGAAGTACGTCTGCTGGCAGTGCCATTATCCCCACCTGCCGGAGGTGGAATGATGGACCGTCGTTCGTTTCTCAGGAAGCTCCTTTCCGCTCTCGTCCTGTCGGGCGGCGCACTGGGCGGCTTCCTCCGTGCTCTCCCTGCGAAGGCCAGGGAGGTGGCGGAGCCCGCCGGAACGCTGTGGGGGTTCGGGGTCTCGGTGGACAAGTGCATCGGCTGCGCACGTTGCGTCGTGGCGTGCAAGACGGAGAACGACGTCCCGAAGGAGCCGTTCTTCTACCGTACGTGGGTGGAGAGGTACATGATTCCGAAAACGGGGGAGGCGGAGGTCACCAACATCCACACGGGGTTGTCCCCGGACGCGGAGGTTCCCTCCAGGCCCATCTTCCGGAGTTTCTTTGTCCCGAAGCTGTGCAACCAGTGCGCACACCCGCCGTGCGTGCAGGTCTGCCCCGTGGGAGCCACGTTCTCCACGAAGGATGGCGTCGTCCTGGTCAACGACAAGACCTGCATCGGATGCCGGTACTGCATCCAGGCGTGCCCGTACGGCGCGAGGTACCTGCACCCGGAGACGAGCACGGCGGACAAGTGCACGTTCTGTTACCACCGCCTCAACCGGGACCTCCTCCCCGCCTGCGTCGAGGTTTGCCCGACCCAGGCACGGGTCATCGGCGACTTAAACAGCGCGGCCAGCCCGATGACGCGGTTCAAGCGGATGAACAAGATCTTCGTCCTCAAGCCGAATCTCAACACCGAGCCGAAGGTCCTCTACGCTAATATCGACGGAGAAGTGCGATGAATCCGGCCATGATGGAAAAGCTGCGCGAGCTTCTGCCGCAGGTCACGGGGTACATCTACCCCAACGAGATCGAGGTACACTGGGGGATCCTCATCGTCGTGTACCCGTACATCACCGGGATCGTCGCGGGGGCGTTCATCCTGGCCTCGCTCGTCAAGGTCTTCAACGTCAAGGAGGTCCAGCCCCTCTACCGGCTCGCCCTCCTCACGGCGCTCGCCTTCCTCCTCGTCGCTCCGCTGTCGCTGGTGTCGCACCTGGGCCATCCGTTCCGGGCCTACGAGATCTTCCTGACCCCGCAGACGAGCTCCGCGATGGCGATGTTCGGCTTCGTCTACGCCTGGTACCTCATGGTGGTGCTCCTGGTCGAGATCTGGTTCGACTACCGGAAGGACATGATCGTGTGGGCGCAGGAGGAGACGGGACTGATGAGACACATCCACCGGGTCCTCTCTCTCTTTTCGAAGGACGTAAGCGAGGAAGCCCTCCGGTTCGACAACAAGGCGCTCAAGATCATCACCATCATCGGGATCCCCTCGGCGTTCCTCCTCCACGGGTACGTCGGTTTCATCTTCGGGTCGATCAAGGCGAACCCGTGGTGGAGCTCCGTCCTCATGCCGATCGTCTTCCTGTTCTCCGCGATCGTCTCCGGGATCGCGCTGGTGATCCTCCTCTACATGGTCATCTACCCCTTGATGGGGGGGAAGATCGACATGAAGTGCGTCGACAAGGGGATGTCCTTCCTCTTCTATGCCGTCATCGTCGACTTCTCCCTGGAGTTCGTCGACTTCATCCACCGGATCTACCAGAGCGAGGAGGAGATCAAGATCCTCGGCGAACTGGTCATGAACAAGATTTTCTTCAGCCTGGTCATCGTCCAGGTCCTCATGGGGATGCTCTTTCCCCTGGCGATCCTCTCCGCCATCAAGATCTTCCGGCAGTTCCGGGAGAGCGAGGAGCTTAGGAAGATGCTCTACTTCGTCTCCCTGATCCTGATCCAGGGCGGGATCTTCGCCACCCGGTGGAACGTCGTGATCGGCGGGCAGATGTTCTCGAAGAGCTTCCGGGGACTGACCACGTACAAGATGGAGTTCGGCGGGATCGAGGGACTTCTCTACGCCCTCGGCCTGCTTGCGATGCCCCTGGTCATCCTGGCGGTACTGTTGAAAATCCTCCCGGCGTGGAAGGAGTTCGCGAAGGCCCCCCGGGGGACGGAGGCGTAACCCCGATTTGGAGATCCCCTTCGGCGGTTGCCTCCCCCATCCGTCCCTTGCGACAGGGCGATGGCGGAGCCACCGGGGACCCGCTGGCGATGCGGGGGGTTCCACGAAGCGGCCTGTGGAGCGAGAGTGGGGTAACCCCGCCAAGCGGGGTCCGATCCGGCGAGCGGAACCGGCAGCGAGCGGGCGCTAAGGTCGCGAGCGTAGCTGAGGGGAAGCCCCCCGCGAGCCAGGGGCCCCGGTGGCCGGTGAACCTGCCAAAGGCTGAAAGTTCTGGGGAGGAAGGGCAAGCTTAAGACTTGCGGGTTCATCGCAAGTCGAGCGTCTTCGTCAATCGACCCCCCTCCAAGGATGCGGTAGCCGGCAACGCTTCCGTGCGGCGGGGCGCTATTCCATCCGGCGAAGTTCGGGGAACTTGCGTAACACGAGCAGGCTTGCCACGAGGCTTCCGGTCCCGGTGATCGCCAGTGCCGCGGTCGCAGACGTTGCCGAGGCGAGCAGTCCGACCAGGAGACCGCCGAGTCGCATCAGCCCGAGGAACAGGGATACGTAGATGGCCAGGACCCTTCCGCGCAGGTGGTCGGGGACGAGCGACTGAAGCAGGGAGTTCGCGGGGGCGTTCAGGATGACGAAGGCGAACCCGATGGCGGCCAGGAGAAATATCGCCCCCGGGTAGCTGCGGGAAAGGGAGAAGGCCAGAAGAAGGACGGGGAGGGAGAGGCTTCCCGCGGTGAGCAGCGTCCCCTTCCTGCGCACGGCCCCTCCCGACGCGACGTAGAGCGCCCCCAGCACGGCCCCCACCCCCGCGGCCGACATCAGTCCCCCGTACATGCCCGCCCCGCCGCCCAGCACCTCCTTGGCGAAGATCGGAACGAGGACGTAATAAGGCACCGCCAGGAAGGCCGTCAGGGAGATGAGGAGTACGATGGCGCTCGGCGTCCGGTTCCCGGCAATGTACCGGGCTCCTCCCCACAGGTCCGTTCCGCTCTTGTCGTCCGTCTCCGCCCGTTGGATCCGCGTTGCGTCCATCATGAACAGCGCTCCCAGGACCGCGAGAAAACTCACCCCGTTTAAGAAAAAGGCGCCCGATACGCCGAGCGTGGCCACGAGGATCCCGGCCACCGCCGGGCCGATGACGCGGGCGCCGTGGAACGTCCCGGAGTTGAGCGCGATGGCGTTGGCCAGGTCCTCCCTCCCGACGAGCTCGATGACAAAGGCCTGCCGCGCGGGGATGTCGATCGCCTGGACCGCTCCCAGAAGAAAGGCGAGCGCGAGCACATGCCAGAGCCTGACCAGGCCGGTTGCACAGAGGATGGCGAGGACGAAGGCCAGGGCCATCATCGACGCCTGCGTCAGGAAGATGATGCGCCGCTTGGAAAACCGGTCGGCGATCGCCCCCGCGTGCAGCGTGAGGGGGACCAGGGGGATCGCGCCTACGAAGTTCAAGAGCCCCAGGTCCCACGCCGACCCGGTGAGCTGATACACAAGCCAGTTCTGGGCGATCGTCTGCATCCACGTCCCGACGAGAGAGGTGAGCTGGCCGAAGAACCAGAGCCGGAAGTTCCGGTGCCGGAGCGCCTGGAAGGTGGAGGCGTGCACCGGCTGGATTTCGGGCGGGACCGCCGTTCTCATCGGGGCGGGCGAAGGTCCATGGTTTCCTCGGGCCGAAGATACAGGGCCCCCAACGGAGGGATCGAGAGAGAGAGAGAGAACGGCCGGCCCATCCACGGTACGTCTTCCGCCTGGACCCCCTGGCCGTTGCCCACGTTGCTGCCGCCGTACTTCGCCGTGTCGCTGTTGATCACCTCGCGGTAGAACCCGGGGGCGGGCACGCCGATCCTGTACGGCTCACGGACCACCGGGGTGAAGTTGAAGACGCAGACGAGAATGTCGGCGGGATCCTTTCCCCGGCGCAGGAAGGAAACGATGCTGCTGTCCACGTCGTGGAAATCGATCCACTCGAATCCCCCCGGGCGGAAGTCGACCTCGTGGAGAGGGGGGCATTCCCGGTACAGCCCGTTCAGGTCCCGCAGGAACGTTTGGATTCCCCGGTGGGAGTCCCACTGCAGGAGATCCCACTGCAGGGAAATATCGTGGTTCCACTCCTCCCACTGTCCGATCTCGCATCCCATGAAGAGGAGCTTCTTCCCGGGGTGTCCGTACATGTAGGCATACAGCAACCGCAGGTTCGCGAACTTCTCCCAGAGGTCGGCTTCCGGCATCTTGTCCAGCATCGAACGCTTCATGTGGACGACCTCGTCGTGCGAGAACGGCAAGACGAAGTTCTCGTGGAACGCGTAGAGGAGAGCGAAGGTGAGCGTTCCGAAATGGAATTTTCGGTGGATCGGAGATTTCTTGATGAATTCCAGCATGTCGTGCATCCACCCCATGTTCCACTTGAGGGTGAACCCCAAGCCCCCCAGGTAGACCGGGCGGGAGACGGCGGGCCAGGCGGTCGACTCCTCCGCGACCGTCATCGCCCCCGGGTACCGGGCATGCACGATCTCGTTCATCCGCCGCAGGAAGGCGATCGCCTCCAGGTTTTCGTTCCCGCCGAACTCGTTCGGGATCCATTCCCCGGGGTTTCTCGAATAGTCGAGGTAGAGCATGGATGCCACCGCGTCCACGCGCAGGCCGTCGATATGGTATTTCTCCAGCCAGAACAGGGCGCTCGAGAGGAGGAAGTTGGCCACCTCCCGGCGGCCGTAGTTGAAGATCAGGGTCCCCCAGTCCCGGTGCTCCCTCTTCCTCGGGTCCGCGTGCTCGTAGAGGTGCGTCCCGTCGAAAGTTGCGAGCCCGTGGGCGTCCTTCGGGAAATGGGCGGGTACCCAGTCGAGGAGGACCCCGATCCCCTCCCGGTGGCAACGGTCAACGAAGGCCATGAAGTCGTGCGGGGGGCCGTGGCGGGAGGTAGGGGCGAAAGACCCAAGCGATTGATACCCCCAGGAGCCGTCAAAAGGATGCTCCGTGATGGGGAGAAGCTCGATGTGCGTGTACCCCATCTCCCGGACGTAGGGGACGAGATCGTCCGCCAGTTCCCGGTACGAAAGATAGCCGGGGCTCTCCCCTTCCTTCCGCTTCCACGACCCGAGGTGGACTTCGTAGACCGCGATGGGCTCCTCCAGAAGATTCCCCGTGCGCCTGCGGGTCATCCACTCGTCGTCCCCCCAGGAGAAACCGTCGATGTCGCAAACGATCGAGCCCGTCCGCGGGGGGTGCTCGTACCGGAAGGCATGGGGGTCGGCCTTGAGGAACAGATCCCCCGTATCCCGGGAGCGGATCTCATACTTGTAGATCTCCCCCTCTCCCAGGCCGGGGACGAACATCTCCCAGATGCCGCATTCCCCCCGGTTGCGCATCGGGTGCCGGCGGCCGTCCCAGTGGTTGAAGTCCCCCACCACGGACACACGCTCGGCGTTGGGGGCCCACACCGCGAAGGAGACCCCGGGCACCCCCCCCATCACCGCCAGGTGGCTCCCGAGCTTCCGGTACAGCTCGAGATGGGTCCCTTCCCCGAGCAGATGAATGTCGAAGTCGGAGAGGACGCAGTCGAAGGCGTACGGGTCTTCCTGCTGCCAGCAAAGCCCCTCGTCGTTTTCGATCTCGATCCGGTAGGGGAAGGAGGCCTCCCTGCCGGGGAAGACCGCCTCGAAGATGCCTGCGGGATGCAGCCGTCCCATCTCCGTGCGGCGCTCCTGTCCGTCGGTCAGCGCGAGCACGAAAGCATGGGCGGCGTCGGGAAGGATCGCACGGATGGCAACCGCTTTCCCCGTCCTGAGCGAGACGACGTGCGGCCCGAGAACGGAGAACGGGTCCCAGTGCCGCGCCTCCACGAGCCGCTTGATGTCCTCCTTGCGCACGGTTCCGGCCATGTTGTTCATTGTAATGTATCGGACAGGGATCCTCCCCCGAAAAAGCGAGAGGGAAGCGGGGAGGCGGGCGCGATGGCTAATTGATGCCGATCTTCCCCTTCGGCTCCTCCGCGGCCTGGATGAAGCCGTGCTTGGCTTCGTACTTGGCGATGTTCTCCTGGAGGGCGGCCACGACCCGCTTGATGTGCCCCGGGCTCAGGATGATCCGGGCGACCACGGTGCCGGACGGCGGAGCGACCAGGAGGAAATCGAGCAGGAACTCCTCTTTCGTGTGCGTGACGATCATGTTGTTCGAATACGAGCCGCCTCTCAATTGTTCGGGCAGCGTGACCTGAATTTCCATCGGCTGATCCTTCGGCATGATACCCCCGCTCGAAAGGTAAGAATTCGGAAACGCGTTACGGCTGGACCTGGAAGAACGTTTCCAGGTGGTCCGACCCGGCGGTTGGGGACTCGATCGATGCTCTGACGCGATATTGTCCCGGGGTCGCGTTGGCCGGCAGGGTGATCGGGACCGTGCTCTTCCAGGTCCCCCCCTCGCGGGAGATATCGATCGACGTCTTCCCCACCGATTTGCCATCGAGGAGGATCTCCCGGGTCTCCTTGACAAGGGCTTGCTCGTTTTCGGAGGGGGTGAGGACCGCGTAGGTCAGGTCGATGTTCACCGTTTCTCCGGGGGAGAGGGTGGCGGGGTTGGCCCGGACCGTTTCCATCTTGAGCCGGGTCCCCTGGGCGGGCGAATAGCCGTACTCCTTGCTGGTCTGTGCGCGGTCCTTCTCCTGCTCATCGAGGTAATGCCCGAATGCGCCGCCTGCCAGCCCCCCCAGGAGACCGCCGATCAGCGCACCCTTTTTCCCCCCGATGAGGCCCCCGACAACGGCGCCCCCCAGGACGCCGGCTCCGGCTCCGATGGTCGTCTTCGGTCTGTCGCGCGTGGTCTGTTCCACCCCGGCGCAGCCAGGATAGACCGCCGAAAGGAACGCCAACGAGACGGCGAGACACAGGAATTTCCTCATCGGGACCCCCTTTAAAACCCGTGGGACATTTCTCCCCGAGTATATAGTCATCGCCCCGGCATGCCCACGGCGAAGAATCGGGGTGACGGCCCGTGCCGGCGGGCTGCGTGGACGGGAACGTGGCCGAATCCGTAACGGGAGAGGATGTCCTGCACCGTCCCGACCGCCTTTGCCGGAGTGTTGTGGTCCGCGCTCAGGTGGCAGAGCACGACCGCCTGCGGCAGTGTCCGGCTTTCGAGCATCACCCGGGCGAGAAACGTTCCCGCCTGCTTGTTGGAGAGGTGCCCCACTTCGGAGTCCACCCTCGTCCGGTGCTGGCGGTGGCTTCCCGCGAGCATTCCCGCATCGTAATTCGACTCGATCAGGATGAGGTCGCTGTCGACGAATTCCTCGAAAAGCCCGTTCCCGCCGGTGCCCAGGTCGGTTGCGACGGCGACGCGGACCTCCCGTTCCGCCGCCTGTCCGGTGAGGAGAAAGCCGCAGGTCACCCCTTCCGCGTCGTGGGGCACGGGAAAGGGGCGGACGCGGATGGCCCCGACGGAGAACTCCTTCGCGTCGAAGGTGCAAACCGGCCCCGACAGGGCGGACCGGGACAGGAACCGGCGGGAAAACGGACGGACGTTCTTTTCGTGCAGGAGGATCGGGACTTCGTGGCGGGCGCAGCAGGCGACGGCGGACGGGTGGATATGATCTCCGTGGAGGTGGGAGACCAGCACGGCGTCGATATCCTCCCAGGTGTGCCCGGCTTCGGAGAGAGCCCGGACGAGCCCCCGCTGGGAGGGCAGCCCGGCGTCCACCAGGAGAACCGTACCGTCGTGCTCCACGAGCATGAGGTTCCCGGAACTGCCGCTACGCAGCGGCCGGACGGCGAATTCGCTACTCAACGGTCAGAAGCTCCAGTCCGGATCGTTCGTCCGGGGACCTTGTGGCGCGGACGCCCAGCACTTCGAGAATCATCGCCTCGATCACGATGAACACCTCGCCTTCCTTCCGGATGCAACCGGTCAGGACCTCCTTCCCCCTCCCGAGGGAGGAGTGCAGGTGGATCGAAGGGGGGCCGTCGCCCGACGCGATGCTTCCCATCCCCACGATCTCATGCGGATTCGTGAAATCCTGCCAGACGGGCTCCGGGGGAAGAGAGGCTTCCCGGGGCCCGGCCACCATCCTGCCGTTCCAGATCGCCCCGAAAAGGAAGAACCACCCCGAGGAGATCCCTTCCTTCTCGCAGAGGCCGGCGAGCGCAGGCACGACCTGCTCCCCGTGGTCGAACCGGGCGAGCACGACCCTTCCGACCTGTCCCGCCTTATACCGCATCGCGCACCGGAGAGGGGCGCCGCATGGCTCTCTCCCTTTCCTCCCCACCGGGAAGATCCGTAATTTGCGGTATTATACCAGTATCCTGATTTTTCGATTCCACTTCCGTGTTTGGCGTGGGAGGGCCGTTTTTCGCGCTATACGGAATCTGCACTCGAGGAATTTACAAAGGCAAACCTTTCCCGTTAGAATGGAACATTATATCTGGGGGGGACAGGTGAAACTTCCGGAACTTACAATCGGACAGCATACTGCGCGGATCCCGGTTGTCCAGGGGGGGATGTCCGTGCGCGTATCGACCTCGTCGCTTGCCGCGGTGGTGGCCGATTGCGGGGGCATCGGGACGATCGGAGGATCGGGCATCCCGATCGAGGAACTGAAAGAGGACATCCGCCGGGCGAAGCAGATGACCCGCGGGATCGTCGCCGTCAACATCATGTTCGCCATCCGCCAGT
>Ga0307380_10002878_pt1 | contig 24129 bp, 25 predicted proteins | sample UN3MG_FD_202239 | JGI IMG/M metagenome (GOLD analysis project Ga0307380, IMG submission 202239) | Soil microbial communities from Risofladan, Vaasa, Finland - UN-3 | ecosystem: Environmental > Terrestrial > Soil > Coastal area > Acid sulfate soil | place: Finland: Risofladan, Vaasa | collected... | reverse complement strand
TGTGCTATTCGTTGTAAATTAACAGGTATTTCTGGTTGGAATTGTGGGAGAATATCCAAAATGATTTTCTTTTGTCTAAGTCTATCGGTTGCTAATTTTTCCATTTTGTTAGCCATGATGCTTTTGGGATCAAGTTTTAAAAGTTCAGAAGTTTTCACTAGAACTTCTTCCCATTTGTTATTAGCAACCAATGATAAGGCTTCATCAGAGAGCATTTTGATAACTAATACTTGTTGTTTCAGCTTCTCTTTTTGTTGTTGCTTCTCCAAAGATTTTTCCGATTTCTTTAATTTAGCTAGTTCTTTTTCCCTCTGCTTTTCTTCGTTAAAAATAGCTCTCATTGTTTTAGAACGATCGTTTTGTAAAGTTTGATTAGTTTTATGTTTTCTATAAACGATCAAGAAAATAGGAATCACTAGCAACAGAAAACCTATACTTCCAATTACCAACCATAACCAGAGGAGATTGTTGTCCTTAGGATAGCTTTGGGGGTCAAGAGGGTCATAACCATTTTGTACTTCAAAAAGATCAGAGTAACCATCGCCATCAGAATCTGAAGATAATGGATTGGTGTGATAAATAAGCACTTCATCAAAATCTGTCAAACCGTCTGTATCTGTATCATTGTTAAGAGGATCAGTATATAAGGTCAAAACTTCATATCCATCGGTCAAACCATCGTCGTCACAATCATTATTGGTAGGATCGGTAGTTGCGAGATATTCTTGAAGATTTGTTAGTTCATCATAATCATTATCATTTGCCGCATCATTGAAGTTGGGATCTAAACCATAGGTGACCTCCCAACCATCAGGCATGAGATCATTATCCGAGTCTGAATCAAGAGGGTTGGTAAAGTATGTATTGACTTCATCACCATCTGAGAGTGAATCATCATCGCTATCGGAATCATTTGGATTGGTACCAATTAATAATTCATAATTATCTGTTAATCCGTCACCATCTGTGTCAACCATTGAAGGATAATTAAGAGGATCTGTGGGATCTGTTCCCTCAATTATTTCAACATCATCATTAAAAGAATCGCCATCTGTGTCTGCTGCAAGAGGATTAGTTATCCAGCCATCTGTTCCTATAATAATTTCTTCGCCATCAATTATGTTATCAGAATCTGTGTCATTATTTACTGGATTTGTACAGTAAGTCATTACTTCTAAACCATCTATTATATTATCAAAATCAGTATCAGAATTACTTTTACTTGTTTTGTAATATTCCTCAGAAAGGTCATCAAGATAATCTATATCAGAATCCATTTGACCAGTATGAAACACTGACCCTCTAAAACAATACCATGGAGCTAATCCTGAGCTGGGAATATTTGAAAGTTCAAGACAATAAAGATAAGTATCCCAAGAACCAAAAAGAATCTCAAAATTACCATCCTTATCAAGGTCGACTATTAAAGGTGAAGAGTCAATACTTAAATTAGTTGAAAATGTCCATTCTTCAATCCCTAAATGACTAACACAGTATAGATTATTATCATAGGAAGTGATCAATACTTCCATTGTTCCATCGCCATCTAAATCAGCAATACTTGGTGAACTATGGATATCCAATCCAGTGGTAAATGTCCAAAGTAAAGTACCATTATCTCTTAAACAGTAAAGATTATCATCAATACCCCCAAAAGTGACTTCTAATTTACCATCAGCATTAATATCAGCTATACTTGGAGTGGAGACAATATCATTGGGTGTATGGTAATACCATTCACGGCTTCCTAAATGGTTAAGACAATTCAAATTTCCATCACGAGAGCCAAAAAGGATTTCAAACTGACCATCTTGATCTATATCAACAGCTATTGGTGAAGAATCAATATCACTAGCAGTTTCATAACTCCATCTAAAATCACCTGTATAATTTAAACAGTATAAATAATTGTCATTTGAACCAAAAAGAACTTCTAATTTGGAATTACCATCTAAATCTACAGCAGTAACTGAAGATTCACATTGAGCACCAGTGGCATACCACCATTGAAAATGACCAGTATTATTTAAACAAATAACATAATTACCAGAACAGAATAGGATTTCCAACCTACCATCAGAATCTAGATCAGCAATACATGGAGTAGAACGGATGGTACTTACTGCACTATAAGACCATTTAAGTGACCCATCATAATTTAAACAACGCAAACAACCGTCAATACCTACTAAAATCTCAAAGTTAGTATCATTATCTAAATCTGCAATTGAAATTTCTAATGGTGTTGGCAAAGGTGAAGGATCATATTTCCAATTTAAAGAACCATTATGGAATAAACAATAAACAAAATTATCTGCAGAAGTAAACAAGATTTCAAAATCGCCATCGTGATTTAAATCAGAAAAGATTGCTGAACCAGTTATTGGATTATTTGTTTTGTAACTCCACTTCAAAGAAACATCCATAGAACTGCTAAGAGTGAAATGAGCAGATATGGACTTCACAGTTGCTGAAACATCAGAATTAGAATCCTGGGCATTAAAGAAAACCATAAAATAATTAATTTTCTCATCAGAATTGGTCCAGGAATGACTAACAAAAGTAGTTGTTTCACTACTATCCAAAACAGAACATGTTAGAATATTACCTGTTCGTGTTTGATTAACAATTACTGTGCCTGATAAACCAGCAGAACCATAACCATCATCATATTCATCAGGAACACTATTATTTAATAATGCGATATGATGAGTAGCTTGATTCGCAGACCAACCATCATGAATACTTGTATATGAATGAAATTGATCTGTTAAAGGAGTGCTTATACCAAGATAATTACCATCACCATCGTAGTAACTTCCAGCTACCAAACCAACATGCATAAGATCATTAGTATCAGAGAAAGTATAGTCTATTGTTACTTTAATACTGAAATCTGAACAATAAGTGTCATTAAAAGCATAGATGTACCTTTCTGTTACCCATGAACTTGTGGAACCATTAAAATCAAAATTTATCTGGGAGCTTGTTTTTGTACTAGCTATATAACTACTCTCAGCTAATTTACTGAACTTTGTAAAACTTGTTATTGTTGAATCAGATGATTGTGTTGTAAAAGTCGGTGAATTATCATTTATAATAGAGGTAATTGTTGGGTAAGCAAGAGCAGTAACAAAAATCATTAAACAAATTATAAAGTATCTTTTCCTAATACTCGCCATTTTCCTTCACTTCTATAATTAAATAGTGAAAGTATATCTAACAAGTATTAGTAATTTTCTCTATGAATTCAACTAATATAGAGCACTCTTTACTTTGTAAAAAAAATTAAAAATTTAACTATAAAAAAAGGTTATTTTATAAAATAGGCACTAAGAAAAGGTTTTACAAAAATCTTATTACTTCATAAGATAATAAATAAGATTGCCTTATAAATGGAGGTTTATAATGACGAGGAGTTTCAAAGGATTTTGTATATTAACTATCTTTATGTTTTGTGTTATTCTTTCACCATTTAACTTCGGTTCGAAGATTGGTGAAACAAATGGATTAACAATTATATCAAGAAGAGAGAACCTTCAACCAACAGCAACTTTTACTGATTATTTGTCTACAGCAGATGGAACAGATTTCTATGTAACAGTAGAAACTGTTCAACTTTATATACAAAATATTGAATATTCAGTAAAGGTTACTATTGGAGTAATTAATTTTGGTGATGATGTTGATAGGATTTATGACATCCAAGTTGACTTAATTTTAGACTGGACAACTGCTGATTGGAATTCAGCACATAGAGCAATAGCTGAGGTCAATACAGAAGGTGGTTCAGAGTTCACTATTTTTGGTGTTGCTTTAAACGAAGGCGATTTTGGTTCATTAAGTAACAATCAAGAAGTATCTATGACACTATATTATCATTTGGTTTTAACAGAAGGAATCATTTTTTGGCCTGATTCAACATCAGAGGGAACATTAGAAGTATGTTCAATAACCTATCGAAACACCCCACCTGTAGCAACAAGTGGTGTGTATAACGTAGAACTACCAGCAATTTATACTGATTATGAAACAAAAATGGGTCTATCAGTTCGAACTAATGCTCTTTGGAAAACAGGAGAATACTATACAATACTGGTTTCTTTTACCGCAGAAGAATTTCCTGATAACATAGATAGGTTTCATACAATAGAATTTCAAATTCATTTCAAGTATGGAATTTATGATTATGTTACATCAATAACACCTGATCTGGAAGTGGCTTTAGGAGATACGTTGACCTATGATTATCATATTAGTATTGGTAGCAGTTTATTTGGTGGACTATCAACCGGACAACAAATTACTGTTGGATTATGGTATGATCTTTACTATAAAGAAGGTGTTATCCTAGCAATAGATCCAGAGTATTATCTAGAATCAAAGTATATCTATGATATAGTCATCAAAAACGAGGCAGGGTCAAGTCCAACCGATGTAAAGATGACTCACAATCTTGAGTTGGATACATCGATGGTACTAAGCCATTTAGCTGCAAAAAGTTTGATCTATAATGGAGAAAACATTTGGTGGAATTTCACTTTATTCTTTGCATTTAACATTTACATAGAAACAGAAAGTACTATCGTTTTGGAATCATATACTAAAGAGGAAATAGAAAGTTTGGATCCATTTGATCTCTATCTGCTTCTGAAATCACAAAATATCGATGTCAGTATCGGAGCAAAACCAGAATTAGGTGTTTGTCTGAATTGGATAAATAAGAATACTTTGGATGAATATTATTTTGAAGTAAGTGATATACCTGTTCCTACACCAACTGATGTTGATGGCGATGGATCGAGCATAGAGCTTTTTGGTCAGACTATTTATTTATGGGATACACCAATCTGGACTAATGGATCACTTGTAGATTCATTAGGGAAATTCATCTATGTTCATGATGGCATAACCATTGACCTAGCACAAATCGATCTCATGGAGTATATTAACCTATTATTGAAAATAGACATACCATCATGGTTATTACAGTTAAACTTGATTTTAGCGATACATATTTTCCCAATAATTTACCAGTTACTAACCTTCGATTTTGATGGATCAGGATTAGCTGTCACACCACAAGATGATTTACTTTTAGGATTTATTGATTTTGATTCTACGGATTCAATAGATATTGATGATATGAGTAAATCTACTATCACTCCTTCAAGTCAACCTACAAGTTCATTTGAAGCAACACCAATGTTGTATACCTATTCTTATTCTGAAATAATTGGTGGACTTGATATAGAATTCGAATTACTCGGTTTTTCGTTATTTAGGGTGCCAATAATTAATCTTGTGAGTAGTGTAGAGGATTCATATTCTATTGTTAGTTATAGTGAACAATCGTTTACCAGAGAGATTGATTATTTAGAACCCACAACACCGACTCCCACACCCACTCCGACACCAACACCTACACCAACCACTACTCCCACTCCCTCTGAAACGGGTGGAATAACACTAATGGTAATATCAACAATGATGATATTAAGTATGATCGTTTTAATTAGTATTAAAAAGTTCAAGAAGAGATAACTCTCTTCTATTATTTTTTTAAAAGATTAATTTAAACAATAACCATTTATATATATGTATTAAATATTATATTTGAACTTTTAAGGGAACTATAATAAATTGTCTGATAAAATCCAATCTTTCAAATGTCCAAATTGTAACGCGCCTATAAAAATTGACAGTTATACATGCAGCTATTGTGGTCATGATTATATTGTTAGTGATTTGTCCTCTTTAGAAGGGATTGATTCTACTACAATTAATAAATATATTTCAATTTATAAAGATCAATTAGATGATAAGCCTAATGATTCTATGTTAAATTTAGGATTAGGAATTTGCTATTTAAATTTAGGATTAAACGATTTTGCTCAGAGTTATTTAAAAAGAGCAGTAGATATAAGTCCTGAAAACAGTGAAACCTATTTTTATTATGCTTTCTCTTTGATAAATGAGGAAAAATTAAATCTAATGAAAATTCAAAAAATAAAGGAAATTGAAAAATTAATTAGCGCTGCAATTAAAATTAATCCTAAGAAAGCAATTTATTACTATTTTCTCATTATTATTAAAAAAGAATTTTACATTAAAAATGGTTTTAGAAATGATACACCTATCAATGAGCTGATAGAAAAGGCAAATTCATTAAAATATGATGAAAAGGAGATAAAACAATTCATCAAACTATTAAACATAACAGATAATGATTTTAGGAATTTAATCAAGAATTAAATTAAAAAATTATTATTATGAATTAATAAAAAAAAGAATAAAGAAAGATTTACTTATTTCTTTTCTCTTAACATCTTACGTAAAGCAATAATTACACTATCAGGTTCGGAATAGGGTATATAGTTCTTATAATTATAGACTTTACTTATGTCTTTCAAGATAATAGTTTCTGATGTTCCAGCTGAAGTATGTAATGTAAAACTTTCATTTATTAATTTTTTATTTAAGAATAATGTATCTATTGTAGCATTTGTTGAAATTGAAACTATATCCTTATAATAATAAGAAATAGTATTTTCTTGAATTACATTTCCTTTTATAAAATCAAAATGTATGTTAAAAACAATTAGTTCTTCTGTAGTGAAATTAACAGCATTGATCAAAATTGGAGTAAATCGTTGAATGCCATCCTTACCTATTTTAACATGCTCCTGTATTAGATCCTTTTTATCAGTAGGTAAATAATAGCTCGTATACATAGTATCGATCATTAATTGACTTGGGTCTAAATTTAATCTTTGCAATATATATTGTTTGATTTTATTTAGGTCATCTTCAAGATATGTGTCAATTTCAGAATCAGTAACTAGTTTACCCTCATATTTTTTCTTTCTATCAAAGAAGTAATATAAACATAAACCGCCAATTGATAATAAAATGAAAGCTAAGATTAGTAAAATAAGCATTAATGTAACACTTATCATAAAAATACTAAACCCTATAGCAAAAAACGCTATAGCCATGAGTAAAAATTGTTTATAATTTATAACTGGAGGATTAAAATAAAGATTTATTCGATTTCTTTTAGTTATTTCATCAATTTCAATATTCTCTGTCAAATAAAAAATCACCTTTCTTTATGAGAAAAAATATACCTTTTCCCGCATATTTAGCGCTATTCAAAGTTTAAATAGATTTCTTAAGAGGACTACTGTAAAAAACTTGGAAAATCTGATAGATAATTGTATTAAAAATTGAGTGGTAAATAATACCTTCATTTGTTAACGATTAAAAATAATTCATTTCAAAGATTTTTAAGAATATAAATTACCTTCGAACCCATTTTGAAAGTTGGTCTAAATCATTAAACTGAAATGTTTTAGCACTGATTAACATATCTTCATTGCGAGTAACATCAACAAACATCATAAAATCAAGACCAGAGGTTCTAAAGGTGTGACGGAAATCATGGAAAATAGCGAAGTTTTGAACCGTTGCATCTACGACCAAATAACTGATAATATGTTTGTTAGTAATTGTTCCGAATTTTGGATCCCTTGGGTCTCTTAATTGGTGACAATAATTCTTTATTTGACGGATTGTATTGCCAATATCATCAATTTGAGGTTTAACCTCGAAAACAGCTACAAGCAATCTATTACGCTCTATAACCCACTTGAGAACATCAATATAATTACCGGAATAGAAGTAGTTGGTGCGATATTCAGTTTCAATGTTGATAGTATTATTTAGTAATGGTTTATTAACAACATAATCAACTAATTGGACATGTTTTATATCTTTAACAAAAGAGGATTTTGGGGGACTCTCAGTAGAAGATTCTTGAATAGCAAAGTAATTAATATACTCCTCAATTATTGTTGAGTCTTTTACATAGTATCCTTTAGGAAATTTTGCGATTATTTCCAAGGTTAATAATTCACTTAAGGCTTTATTCAAAGCAGGTTCATCTAAACCAGTAGTTATTTGTAATTCAACAAAAGAAGATAGTTTATCCACAATTAATGCTTTTAACACCTGTCCTTTCCAAGAATTAAGATATTGAGGTTCTTTACTCATATCAAAAGTGCCCCATATTTTTCAATGTTTGTAATTTATTTAAATGTTATAAAGATTATTACACATAGATAATGTCTCTGAGGGACATACACCTCTTCATGAAATGATAAAAGTTCAATTTAGAGAGACTCATGTTATTTGAGGTAAATTTCATTAGTACTTGGTTAATTTATTAGCATCAAATCGATTTTTCTTGAAAATTAACCGAAGTAAATCACCAATGATTTTGTAATGTTCTTTGAAATAAGATGCATCAAGAGCAATCATTTCATCAATTTTATAATCCTTTTGAGGATATTTTTTGATGAAATTCTTAGTTATAATTCCATCATGATGAACTATAAGGTTACGTAAATCCTTAGCTAACAGAATAGCAGATTTCTTACTAGGACCAAATCGTTGGACTATACCAAGATCTTTTTTCAAAAAATAGTTTATAAGAAAAGTAATAGTCTTTCCCTTATTAGCTGTTTCTAATGAAATGTTTTGATTTTTATTAGTTAATAATTGATGGTAAAAATAGCTATATCTTAAAAAAGATTCTAATACGCTCATACTAATAATAATTTCCTGATAGTTAAGCCATTGAATGAATTTTATTTTACCAAAAAATCGACTTGATAGATTCTTAGATAACTGCTTGACTCTTGGATCGTTTGATTCAGATGTCAATAAATCTTCATATTCGTTAATAGATAATTTTCTTATAGATTCTTCTTGCTCAATAAAATCATCTGAAAAGACATCCATAACATTTGGATTTTCATTCATAAAATCTTCATCTTTACCTAAAGCCATCAATTGAATAAAATCATATTTGTATTTGTGGAGAAACCAATAATGAATTAACGGATTTCGATATTCTTCCTCTTCATAATCAATTGTTTTACTTTCATCAAAATAGTCACCAAGAAATGATATAATATCATTTTTCAGTTCTCTGGGTAAATTCCTTGGGAAGTCCTCAAAGACTTCCTTGGAAAAGATTCCCAATAGTTTTGTGCTGAGTAATGATTTCAACACAGAAACATATTTTCTCTGATAAGTTTCAAAATCCATTTTCTATCTACTCGTTTTTATAAGCCATTTTTTCCATTTAAATATTTTAGTTGTTCAAAATCAATAAACAAAAATAAAATTTCTGTCTCTTTAAGATTTAGAAAATTAGATTTAGTCGCTTTATTAAAAATGTAAAAATAATAAATCAGTTTTATAGGATCCATACTGCTAATCTATATAGTAGTCAAGTAAATCAAAGATAAATTAAAGGAGAAAAAAAGCACTATTATGTGTGAATTCCAAGATCAAAAATCTTTTATGACAAGAAAATAGATCATTCTTAGATCTTTTACAGAGAAGGATCGTGAAAGAGAAAAATTGGGATTCAAAGATGCAACTCAGATTCACTTTTGAGGAATTAGAAAAGGCACCATTAATTGTTGGGGCGATTTATCAAAGTAAAGAATCTAGTGATATCAAATACGAACCAATTTCTACGCTTTTCAAAGGTTTAGGAATAGGTAATATGGGGGGCTATCGGCCTAAAACTAAAGCTATCCCACCATTTGCTATTTTATATACAACGGGCAAAGAAAAAGAATGGCCTGATATTTTTATCCCTGAAACGGGAGTTATGGAATATTTCGGTGATAATCGTTCCCCTGAAAAAGATTTGTTGGATACCCCTCTAAATTCCATGTTGACGAAATGTTTCGAATTATTGGAGGGATCAGAAGAAGAGCGAAAAAAGGTACCGCCATTTCTCATTTTCAAGAAAGTAGGGGAAAAATATCGCCATGTTCAATTTTTAGGTTTGGCTGTTCCAGGAATGAAAGATGTTAATCCCAGTAAATGTCTCAGACTTATCACTGATATTAAGGATAACAAAAGCTATCAAAATTACTTGATCTATTTGACTGTCGTGAATGTCCGGGAGATTAGTTGGGATTGGCTCCAAGCATTAAAGAATGATCCTAATAATCATATGAAATTGGCACCAAAACAATGGTTAGATTTTGTGAAGTATGGACAGAATGGTATTGAACCTTTGAAAGCGATTTTAGAGTTAGATGCAAGAAATAGTTACTTGCAATATTTTGCTGAAACCATCGTACCAGAGAATCTAAAAGAAGGGATCAATGAATTGATCAATACAGATGATGGTTGGTCAATATTTGAAGATTTGAATCTCGAGAAATTATTGCAAGAACAAACAGAAAAAGTTGTCAAATTATTCAAAAGAAATCTCACCTTGGCAAAATCTTTGAAGGAATTGTATGAAGGTAAATGTCAAATTTGTGGATTCACATTCAAGAAAGAAAATGGTGAGAATTATTCCGAATGTCATCACTTAATACCCTTGGGAGAAAATGGTTCCGATTCACTTGATAATATTATTATTGTTTGTGCTAATTGTCATAGGATGTTGCATTATGCAAGAATTGAATTTAGAAATATAGAAGAAAACACTAGAGTATTTTTGATTAATAATGAAGAATCTACTATAACTTATCTTCCAAAGCATTTCAAAATTTAATAAGGAAATAAAAATGACTAGATTACTAAAAGATGATTTATGTGATACACTCCTTTGGAGTTATGATGTATGGATATAATTTTTATACTAAGAATAAATTTTCATGTTTTTTAAAATTAATAATTTTTTAATGAAAATTTTAGGAAATATATTTAAAAAAATAATATATAAAATACTTGAGAAGGAAAAATGGCATCAAGTAAAGATAAAGGTATTGCTAAGATATTAAAGGGTTATTTATTAGAAGATATTCTTCTCTATCTAATTCGAAACTTTGGATATACCCCTATAACTAATTCTGTAAATTATGAAAATATAGTTATGAGAAATAATGGTTTAGCTATAAAAGGTAGAGGTGCATTCCATCAAATTGATCTAATAGGTGAACTTGATTGGGTACCAGCTTTTACATATCCAATAATTCTTTTACTTGAAGCGAAATTTAGAAATATAGTTACAGGTATATCTACTATTCGCAATGCTATTTCAGTATTATTAGATGTAAACCAAAACATAATTACACTTGACCAAAATAAACCATTCAAATCAATATATCGTTATGTCTATGCTATTGCTTCAACTGAAAGATTTTCAGATGATGCTGTTAAAATGGCTATTGCTCATCAAATTTCATTGTGGGATTTAAGTCATGAAATGTATGATGATCTTAAAAATGCTATAATTGAAACATCTAAAATAATTGAAAAAAATTACTTAAATAAACTAACAGTAAAAGGATATATAAAAAAAATAAGAGAAGCACTAAGAGATGTAATTCAAAATAATAATTATAATCTAATCCATGAATATGGAATTGAAATTATGAAATCAGTGGAAAAATTAATGGTTGTAATAAAAAAATATGACCCATTATTTGTAGGTATAACTAATGGACCATTTATTTTTCTACTAAAAGCTGATAATGTTGAAAGATTTTTATCATATGCTAAGAAGCATCCACAGCATGAAGTGTCAATTAATTGGCCTAATAGGAATGATGCAACAATATGGGAAATTAGACCACAAGAATTAGATAATAAATACAAATTAACATTAAAATTACCAAAAATATTTTCTGATTGGATTTTGCAAACTAACAGTGAAAGACTAGAAAGATCATATGAAATCAAGAAAGAAATTTTTTCTAATCTAACTATTTTTTATAAAGAACAGAAAAAAGAAATCTTTGATGAATTAAGTATTGAACTCTTTGAAGAATTCTTAAGAAAAAATAGAGATGAAAATCTTATTCAGATATTCAGGATTTTCAGAGAAAAATATGAAAAGGAATACTATTATAGGTTAACTAAAGAATATAACTTTAGATTAAAATTTGATTATGAAAGTACTTTAAGGTACAGAGAACTCCATCCTTTTGATTAAATACTTCTTTATGTCTATTTTTTATACTTACAATTATTATTGTTATAAAAAATTAATTGATTGAAAAAAAGTATTATTTATGTAAAATAGATTTTTAACAACTGATATAATCTGAAATATATCTGATTTCGATTTGACATTCTGGATTTATAGTTAAGCGGCTATCTAATGTAATTATTTTATTGCATTTTGAACCAATTGCACATTTAACAACATGAATATCATTTTTATGGGATATTTTACAATCATTTGGGATGTTACTTTCTATACCATTTTCATCTATTTTATTTCTTATTGTAAGAGGAATTATAATATGATGATATAAAAGATTAAAACCCAAATGCTTCTGAGACATTTGTTTATTAATTTCATCCATTATACCATTGCAAATAATGATGTAAAGGTCATTATTCTCGAATATCAAATATTTTCGAAATTTTACACAATCATCACGATCAGCAAAGAACATACCCAAATAAATGCATGTATCTAAAACAACTCTCTCTGACAAAACTATAAATCATCTCTTTTAATTGCTTTAGCCCAATTTTGAAATTCATTTTGAGCAAATTTAATTACTTCTGGAGTTTTTGTATTCTCATAATTACCAAATTGATCAAAGTAAAATTCTTCAATAATAGTACCTTTTTTGTCTGATATTTTTGTTTCTAATATAACAACATTTGAGGATGAAATTTTCTTTTCAGCAATTCTTCTTTGTAATCTTAATATAAAATATTCTGAATGTGTAGCAACTATTACTTGAATGCCTCTATTTACTGTTTCAATTAATAAATCCATAACTAATGCTTGATATTGAGCGTGTAGATGAACTCCAGGTTCATCTATTAATAATATAGAACCTATTTCAGCTTGTACACATTCAACAATCAAATAAAGTAATTGTCCTATACCTGATCCTGCATCTTTAACATCTATATAAAAATCAGGATTTTCGCTTTTGAATTGTAATTTTGTTCTCAGGTCTTCTGCTGGAATGCTTATTAAATTATTAATGCCAAAAATATTCATCCATTTATTTATTTTATCAAGTTTATCTTCGGAATCTTTTCCTCTTAGAAAATGAAAATATGAAATTATTCCTTGTGAATCTTTTCTTAAATAAGGTTTATCTGGATTTGTTTCAGTTATTTTTGGATCTCTTAAATTAATAGAACGTTCTGACTCGAGTAAAATTACATTTGGAAATATATCTTTAAATTTTAAATTAAATTTTATATTATTAAATTTAGGTGATAAAATCTCATAATTAAAAGTGAAATTATACGAGAGGTGGGATATAGAAGAACCTGTTAATCTTACATTTATTTCTAAATTCTCATAAAATGAATTAAAGAATTTTGTTAATAATAAAGTAAATTGATCAAAAAATGATAGATTGTTTTTAAATTTATCAAAACCATTATTATATATTTTTAATATGTCGTTTTTTGAATCTATATTTAAATTAATTTTATTTGATAAACCATTAATTTTATTAAAAGGTTTAATAATTGAATTGCTTATATCTGATTTTAGTCCTAAGAAGAAATTTTGTTTATTATTAAAATAGAAAAAGAATTCAGGTTTTTCTAAATAAATTGTAAATTTATTGTTAATTTTAGAGTCAAAAAAATCTAATTCTATAAATTTTAAATAATTTGAAAAACTCATATCTATTTTGATATCTTTATCAGTATTACCAAAACTAACAAGATATTCATATTTATCTTCTAAAGATCCAGAAATGAAAGAATTTATACATTTTAAAATTGTTGTTTTTCCAGTACCATTTCCACCTATTAGTATAGTTAATGGTTTAAATGCGATATTTGAATTAGCTAGAATTTTATAGTTTTCTACATTTAGTAATGATAAATAATTCCTATCCAAATTATTATCCATAAGATTTCTTCCTTTCCATTTAATATTATATGAAATTATCATTTAATATTTATTAAATTTTCATAAGAAGAATCTTTTTTCATTATGTATAATGTGAATTGGTATTTATTATACAAAAGAAAAAATAAAAAAATAAATTAATTGATGCAACGATCACACACTTCTATAAAAACCGAAAATTAAAACCAAATAGGTCCTTGGATAGCTAAAGTAACACCAACAACACAAAGAGTCATAGCAAAGAGAAAACCAAGAAGACGAGGAAGAAAGCGACGACTAAGAGGGTCAAGCTTCCTTTCACGAGCAAAAAGAACAGTTGACCAAATGAAGAGACCAAGAAAAGTAGTGGAAGTAACAAGAAGGAAAATCTAAAAAGCAGCATACAAATAAAAAGGCCACTCAAGATTAACGGGATTATTGATCGATAAATAGTCAGAAATAAATTCAAACATAAGTATAATTCCCCTTTCTTTTCATAATTAAAATTGATTGATGCAACAGGTTACACACTTCTTCTTTAAGGTCTAGAAGTCCAGTTCAGAAATGACAAGTACATTTATTTCATCTTCGCAGGTAAAGAATATTGGTAAACTATAAGACAATCATTCATAGTTCTAAAAAAGGTAAAGTATTTTAAAAGCTTCTTAATATTTATGTGATATTTTAATTTGATATCAAAGAAGTTAAATTTTAAAAGAGAAGTTGGTTTAAACAAAGTAATAAAATATTAGAGAATTTTTAAATCACTTTTAAAAAAAATGAAGAAAATAAGGAAATAATCTATATCCCTAATTCTCTTCTCTTTTCACCAATTCTATTATTCACCGTTTTTTCTTTAATATTCAAAAGATGAGCAATTACATCAGTAGAAATTTCATAAGTGTGCAATTTCCAAATAAGTTCTTTAACCTCTATTTCAGAATTATTCTCTTTATAGAGAATAGAATCAAGTAGATAATTTTGTATATCTAATTTTCTTGATATTTCTAATAAAAGTTGATATATCTGAGTGTCTAGTTCTTCATTGGTCATATATTTACCTCACTTAAACAAGTTTTACTCAAGTGTTTTTCATATCAAAGTTAATAATTTGTTATATAAACATATATGAAATTACAATCATCAATTTTAAGAGAACACAATTTGCTGTGATAAGTAGATTTCATACTCAGAGAAAATAATTAAGCTATTGTATAATATTTAATGCTCTAATTAAAATTTCAATTATATTTTGAACATTATTCTTATCCGCATCTACTTCATCTTTAGACTTATCGATTTCTAATGTATGAGCTGTTTTGTTAGCTTTATCCTTATATTTAGCAATCTTTCTTAGAAAACTAACATCAGATATTGGCGATCCAGTAAAATCGTCTAATTTTATTTTTTCTTCAAGAGTTTTCAATTGAAAATTAAAATCATGGAATTTATTTTTCCCTCTATTATAATAAATATCTAAACCAGGAGGTCTATCACCATATCTTTTCCTAAGTATGTCTATTACCAAATTTTCCATGAATTTTCGAATTAATATTTCTAAAGCAACAAAGATTTTACAATTATATGTATCATTAATTTGCTGTTGTAATTTTATATAGAAATTATCTGGAAGAATTTTTATATCAAGGTATTTAGTTTTAGATTCTGGAGAGGATTTTGTGAACTTTTTAGGAGGTATTGTATTAGTTGATTGAATTACAACTTTAGGCTGAGTTTTACTTTGGTTTTTAACTAATCTAACAATTTCACCAACTTCTCTTTTTAATTCATCTGGCACAAATTTTGTAACTTTAATACCTACATGCTGAGCAAAAGAAAATATAATAGAATCTCTATTATACCCCAATAATCCAAAATCCTGAATAAATTCTTCAATTTTTTTATTCACCCATCTAATAGTAACAGGTTTTTCAGAAGTTCCTAAATGCATTGCCAATTTTTCTTTAATGTCATTTATTGTCATACAACTTCACTTTTCTTAATAAATTATAAATAATGGCATATTGTATGAGCCAAAAGATTATATTTTTAGTAAATTCGTTATAGCTTATATGTAGTATTTTCTATTTTTAAGCATGCTCTTTCATTAAGGAGTTTTTCGTAGATGTTAATAGAAACTATTATATGAGAATTAAAGACGAAAACATTTTTTTATGCATAAGAAAGTTATTTTTTGGGATAAAAGGTGATCTTTATTGTCTGATGAAAAGGATATTTTTAAAAAAATATGTTCTATAGAAAATGAAATTGGTAACATAAAACAAATTTTACTAATAACCAATATTCTATCCATAGAAAATGAAATCAAAACATACTCATCTAATGATAGAAATTTGATTTGGTTCTATTTGAATGATAAAAATAGAATTTTGTGCGAATTAAAGGATAAAGGTTTAGGAAAATTAAGAAGTATTATTAAAGAGAATTTTGACAAACCATATTCATATTTGCTATATGAAAAAAGTGATGGTACAAAAACAACTAGGGATTTAGCTAACGAATTCACCATTTCTCATGTGACTATAGCATCATATTGGGATAAGTGGACTGAATTAGGGATAATGGAAAAAATATCAGTAAAAGGTGGTGGATCAAGAGGTAAGAAGCTTTTTTCACTTTCAGAAATCGGAATTACTGAATCTGAGGTTAACGATTAACTTGTATGAAAAAAATTGAAAGAAAATCATATGAGATGATATTATGAATGATGAAATAATACTAATTAAAGAAAAATTAGATTCAATTATTTATCTATTAGCAAAAGAATATCTTGAGCAAATGAAAACACAAAAAGATAAAATTCTTTTTCTATATGATCTTAAAATGGATCAAAAACAAATTTCGATTCTTCTAAATATCCCCTATAATACTGTTACAGCAAGAATTAGTGAAAATAGATAATTTGATGATAAAAATGAGTAAATACAATGTAAAAATATTAGCATTATTAGCAAAGAAAATGGGTACTAAAGAAGATTCAGTAAAACAAGCAATTTTACGTAAAAAGAAGAAACTTCTTAGAGATTATAAATTAAGTGTACCAACTGAAATATTATTTTATTTAATGGCTTTAGAAAATGAGATAGATATTGAATCTTATATTGACAAAGATATACTTCTTAATATTACGGATTGGCAATTAAAGATTGAAAGAAAAGAACCTTCATTATTACCAAATATAAATGATAAAAGAGATAAAACTTTGATTAAATCAAAGAAAAGAATTAAAGAAATAAAACAAACGGATATTAAAATTGAGACAGATATTTTAATAATAGAGAAAGAGGAAATTGATATTTCTTATATTTCTAAATCAATTATTAATGAAATTATAACTATGAAGGATGTTTATCCATGGGTGTATTTGTTTGAGAATTCTGTTAGAAATCTTATATTAAATGTGATGAAAAAAAATAGTGTTAGTGATTGGTGGGATAATAATGTCCCTCAACCAATCAAAAGAAAAGTTGAAGATAGAAAAAAGAATGAGGTTAATAATCAATGGCATAGAGGTAAAAGAGGTACACATAATATATATTATACAGATTTAAATGATCTTTATAGAATTATTACTAATGGTAATAATTGGGATTATTTTAAAGATATATTCCCAAAACAATCATTCATAGAGACAATTTTCGATTTTATTGAACAATCAAGAAATATAATTGCACATAATAATCCTTTGCCAAAAGATGAACGAGAGGATTTAATTAAAGATATTAAGAGATGGTTTAGACAAATTGAGGATAAGATATGAGGAAAAAATTTTAATGTTTACTTTTTCATATAACATAATATTTTTTAAATCTATTTTGTTATGTATTTTTGGAAATGGAATTTTTGGGTGATTTTTTTGTCACAAGAAGAAAACAACTATATAAAATTGGATAAGATACTAAGTGAGCTTTCTATAATCAAAGCATCATTAATGGTTTCTAATTATGATATTATTGAGCAAAATCTCGATAAGATAATAACAACTGATGATAGAAAGCTAATGTGGATTCACCTTGATGGAAAGAAGACACAAGATGAAATTGCTAAACTTGTTAGTAAAACACAAACTGCTGTATCTTATTTTATAAGTTGGGGGAAAAACTTAGGTTTAATTGACGATAACAACAGTCAAGCCAGAAGAACAATTGATATTATACCTAAATCTTGGCATGAATTGAAAAAGAAAAAGGGTTGATGAAATGTCTGAAGAAGAAAAAGAAAAATCATTAAATAAAACAATGAATGAAATTTTGAAATGGTTGAAGTTTTTAGGATTTGAAAAAGCGCTTGAAATTTTCAAGAATAACTTTTCTGAAGATTTTGAATATAAACTATATGAATTGAGTGATGGCAATAGAACGACCAGAGAACTTGCTGGAATATTACCTATCAATAAAGATGCTGTAACAACTTACTGGGATAAATGGGCAGGATTAGGTATAATGGAAAAAATATCTGTAAAAGGCGGTGGAACAAGAGGGAAAAAGATATTTTCTCTTTTAGAATTAGGAATAGCGGTACCAGAGTGAGATCTGATATATATGGAAGAGATTAATGAAAAATTAGATAAAATTCTTTTTTGGTTAGAATTTATTGGAAAAAAGGAAGTCAAAGAATTTATTCAGACTATTCTCCTAGAACCAAAAGAAATTGTTCTTTATCAAAATAGTGATGGTAACAATGGCTATAATGAACTAACCAAAATTTCTAAATTAACGCAAATTAAGATACAAGAATTATGGAATTATTGGACAGAAATTGGCATAATGTACAAAATACCAGCAGGTCCTGGTGAGAGAGGAGTTAGAAAATATAATCTTTTAGAATTGGGAATTAAAATACCAAAAAATAATGACAAATAATTGGTGAATTGAATGGAGAATATAGAAAAAAAATTGGATAATATATATGGTTTACTGAAAATTATAAGTAGAAAAGAAATCAAAGATTTGATATTAGAGCTTATTACCAATAATGATGAACTATTATTGTACCATGAAAGTGATGGTGAAAAAACATGTGATCAATTAAATGAGATTACTGGAATATCAACTGGGAAAATATCGCTATGTTGGGATAAATGGGAAAAAAATAGAATTCTTGAGAAAATTGCTCAAAGTAGAGGTGGAAGGGGAAAGAAATTATTTAATCTTGAGGAATTGGGAATTGAAATTCCAAAAAAATAAAATAGTGATATAAATGAATGAAAAAAGAGAAATTGATGATAGATTAGATCGAATTGAAACGGATATATTTCTAATTAAAGAAATGAATATAATGGCAAATGAAGATTTATTTATCGAAAAAATAAAGAAATCTTTAGGTAAAGCAAAGAATAAATACCAAATCTTATTATCTTTATATTCACAACCAAAAACTCAAACTGAATTATGTGATGAACTAAATATAGACAAGGGAAACTTGTCCAGGTTAGTTAAAGATTTAATAGATCAAAAGATGATTTATCCAACAGAAATTGCTAAATCTAAATTAATACAACCAACTTTTAAAATTAGAAAAAATAAGCTTAGAAATTTAATTAGCGAGATTTTTGAAAGCGAACCTGATTTCATAACAGAAATGGAAACTAAGTATTTATAAAAGTTAAAGAACGTGGGAAAATTGAAAATCAAAAAATTTGAACTCACAAAATATAAGGGAATAAAAAAATTTGAAGTTGAAGATCCTCCAGATTTAGTCGTACTTGTAGGACCAAATGGTTCGGGAAAATCAACAGTGTTAAAAGCTTTGAATGAAATCTTAGAATATCTATTTGGTTATAGAAACGAAGTTTCAAATGGTATTAAAATTACTCTTGATTTTAGTGATGAGATCGATGAGATCTTAGAATTGATAACCAAAGTAAAACCACAATATATTCAGTGGTTAAACAATTTTATTGAAGCTAAGAATGAGTATTTTGAAAAAGTATTTCATGATATTGAAATTGCTATTAAAAGCAGTTTAATAAGTAAAAGAAAAATTGTAATAAATAATGGAATAATCAATATTCATAGTATTAAATTCAAACAAAATAACAATTTTGATCATTATTCAAAGAATAATAGATATACAAATGATAAAGTAAAACTTGTAAACCATTTATTGAATCTTGTGTTTCAAACTAGGAGTAGGGGTAATGCTAACTTACCAGGTATAGCGATTTTAGAAACAGAAAAAGAAAACGCAAGAAATTCCATATTAAATATGTCAAATACAACAGTTGTTGGTAATGAAAGGATAAGCAAATTAAATGATGAAAGTTGGAGAAAAAATACTTTAAGTTCAAGACTAATAAGTTTGATACTCCGATATAGTAGAAAACAAGTTTCTACTGAAGGAAGTCATTTGATTATAAATCCTGTTGAAAAAATAAATCAAAGCTTACAAACATTTATTCCACATGTTTCAATTATTTCTCCTATAGAAACAGATAATAAATTAATGTTTAATGTAAGGAATCAAATATTATCATTAGATCAATTGTCTTCTGGTGAAATAGCTATTATACTGTTTGCTATTGATTATCTTGAAATGGAGATTGGTAATGGTGTACTGATTATTGATGAGCCAGGATCACATTTACATCACAATTTGAAGAAGCGTATTATACCTTTCATTATCGAATTAACATCATTAAGTAATGAAAAAAGAACAGAGAAACCACAAATATGGATTTCTACACACTCTCCATCGATTATTAATTCCATTGATACTGAATCGATTTTTCTACTAGATATAGAAAAAGAAGGGAATATAGTGAGTAATTGGAATATAAGTGATGATATGAAGAAAACCCAATTAAACTTATTAGGAATTAGTCAAATCTTTCAAACACCAATGCTTTTTGTTGAAGGTAGTTCAGATATGGATTTACTGAACAAGATCTTCATAAAATTAAATCCTAAAATATTAATTAACTGGCAAATTGATTACATCGAAGGAGTTGAAAATATAAATCAAATAATAAAGATACAAGATGAATTTAAAGAAAAAACAAAGAACATTGCAATTATTCAACAACAATTAAATCAAAATCATTTTCTAAAGGATTTTGATAATAATGAAAATTCAATTAGAAATGATAAAACTTTCATATGGGATTTTTATCATCTTGAAAATTTGCTGTTTCAAGAACCCTGGCTAACAATAATTAAAAGAACAATGAAATATAGAGGTAAACCAGATAATAATCAAGATGATATATTGAAGAAAGCTATTAAAGAAATATATGAAGAATTAAAATTAGATAAAACATTTGATGAATTAATTGAAAATAATGAATGGAATAAATATCTTCCAGGTAGAGATATTTTAAAAAGATGGAAAAAATATAATTCTAGTTCATTAAATATTCCAGATGCTTTTTCGCTTGTTTTAAATGAATCTTTTAATGAAGATGATTTTCCAAATGAACTCATTAGGTTATCAAATTGGTTAGATGTAAAATACAAAGACTGGTTGGAGAAATAATAAAATAATATTAAATTCAGGATATATCTAATTTTAACCAATTTTACTTCTTTTTTATATTTATGTGAAAAAAAGGAATTTAATTTCTTGAAAAAATTACAATATAATATTTTAATATATTATATTGTTATTAAGTGAAATTATCTACCAAAAAGCTTTGAAAGATAATTATTTATTTCTGTAGAATTCCATTGAAGCTCAGTAACCTTTCTAGTTAGAGCCCTTGGATATTGTGCTGAAGAGCTAGTTCCTGGTATTCTAACTATAAAGATAGGCTTATTTTGCGATGTGGCGACTTCTATTTCATAATTTAACCAATTTCCTTTATAGGTATTATTACTGAATAGTAGAGCAATAACTGTAGCTTCACCAACTTTTTCCCTTAAGAAATTACGAATTTCATTTGATCTGTCAACTGTAGAACTTCTGAAATTTTCACGTTCTCTAACGTCAACATCAATGAATTCATTATTAGGATTTCTCAACATCCCAGCAAATCCATCACGGTATGATCTATCCTCTTCACAATAACTGATGAAAATTTTTGTCATATTCTCACCCATAAATTTGTTAATTAATATCACTCAATAATCTATATTAACTTTATTGAGTTTTATTTTAGTAGTTTGAATAAAATTCTTCTTGATATTAGTAAAGTAAAATTAGATAACTGAAGAATTTTCAGATTGCACCTAATTGATAAGAATAGATTTTAACCATAATATAAATTAATTTAAAATATTTTAGTAATAGTTGGAAAACATCGTATTAGATTTTATTAATAATATTCTAATATTGTTATTAAAATTAAGGAATTGGATAAAATGGGCAAGAAAACGAAACAAGCACTAGTTATTGATGAAAAAGAGCTTTATAATGATAATTATGACAAAGAAGAATTTTCCAATTTAATACAACAATACCAAATTTACATTAATGGAGCTGAAACCAATAGCGCTCAGAGGGCGCAGATGAATGCTTTTTTCATTACAGCTAATAGCATGCTAATGATTGCATTAGGCGTTTTAATTGATTCTACAATATTTGAAGTTTCATACATAATTTACGTATTAGGTGAAGTTTTATCTTGGTTATGGTTATTCCAGACATTAAATTATAAAAAACTAGGTCAAGTGAAGTGGCGTATAGTTAATAAAATAGAGGAAAAACTAGCTATGAAACCATATGATTATGAATGGCAATTACATAAAAGAAATAATCCAAAACAAAAGTCATATTCAGATATTGAAATTTATATTGCTACAATATTCATCGTTGCTTATCCTTTACTAGCCATTCTAACAGCAATTTTTGCTTATGTGTTATAAAATAGTTTTATATTAGATATAATATAATTAAATCAACAAATATTGGAAAATGGATGGAAAATATCATGACTATTGATTTGGAAGAGGGATTACTTAGAGTATTTCTAAGTTCAACCTTTAAAGATTTAGAAGAGGAACGTAAAGAGATTATTGAGAGATTATAGTACTAGTCAGGCTAATATTGAAACTGCTTGTGATAGTATTGATACTTTAACTACTACAAATGATGATGTTTTTATCGTCCTTATGAGTGATGGTGCTTCTCAAGAATTGGAATGTGGTTCTGATACACTAACACGAACAGACTTGATGATGCTCTTGATGATATTTCTTGTGGTAATATGATTGTAGTGATTGAATCATGTTATTCAGGTTCCTTTATTGGTGGTGGTTTGGATGATGAAACAAATCGAGCTATTTTAACCTCAAGTAAATCAAATCAATTAAGTTGGCCAGATGAGTTTGATGGTGTTGAATATGGTTGTTTTAGTTATGGAATTATGAGTGCTTTAGATCCAGATTTAGAAGCAGATGATGCTGATGAAAACAATGATGACCATATCTCAATAGTTGAATTTTTCGATTATGCATATGATTTAATGTGATTTTAGATTTAAATACCTAAATAGAAGAACTAGATAGAAAAAATGCTTTAGAGGTATAAAAAGAGAATTTACGAGTAAAAATTGAGTAAAATGGGAATACATGTCTATTTTATCAGAGTAACAAAGAAGACCATATCTAAGATAGACGATTATTGTTATAGATTAGTGGAATTTATTGATCAGCAACTTGAGGATGAAGATGAAACTAATTATAATTGGACGGAAAAATCTTGGGAAGGATTACTACTTTTAACATATGATATGAAATATTTTGATACTGATAAGGATAAATTAGCAAGAACAATACTCGGTGGAACTGGAATATACTGTAAAAGATATGAATGGTTAACAGTACAATTACAAGAACCAGAGCTCGTGCAAGAAATCTATTATCACCTTAAGACTTTTACAAAGGAGAGTTTAACCAAGAAGTATGATTCGAAATTATTCTCAAAATTAGATATTTATCCTATGAAAAGGGGATGGAAAGATGATGGCATAGATTACCTATTATCATATTGGGATGGATTGTTAAAGGTATATAAAGTTGCAGCAGAAAGAGATGAATACATTCTATTATACTGGTCTATCTAGTAGAAAATAACAAACTAAAGAAAAACATCAAATTAATTGATGGATTAGATATACACTTCTTCAAGATTTCAAGATGCTAGTTTAAACTAGCCAAACTAAAAAACAAAAAAACAACAATGAACTAATTGATGCAACAGGTCACACACTTCTTCTTTAAGGTCTAGAAGTCCATTTCGGCAATGACACGCTTAGGTGGTAAGTACAGGCTGGCTGAACATCTCGCCCGAAGACTCGACGCTTACACCACCTG
>Ga0307380_10002875_pt1 | contig 24130 bp, 48 predicted proteins | sample UN3MG_FD_202239 | JGI IMG/M metagenome (GOLD analysis project Ga0307380, IMG submission 202239) | Soil microbial communities from Risofladan, Vaasa, Finland - UN-3 | ecosystem: Environmental > Terrestrial > Soil > Coastal area > Acid sulfate soil | place: Finland: Risofladan, Vaasa | collected... | reverse complement strand
GGGCAATCTCGGCGTCCCTCTCGCCAAGCATGTGTTCGGCCATTGCGGTGTTGTTCGCATTTCGCTCTTGCTCGTAGGCGACTTGGGCGTCCTTCTCTCTGAGCTTCACCACCCAATCCACGTCCTCGTGCTCTCTGAGAGTGCGGCATGCTTGGCACTCGGCCTGATGACAGCGGTCGAGGTTGGAGAGGGCGGAGAGAATAATGCTTGCGTGCTCATCTTTGATGGGTCTACAGTCAAGAAGCTTGTTGAACGTCTCTCTCGCCAGCTTCTCAAGCGCGGGGATGGCAGTGGGATCATCAGGGGGCGTCTGGCGTCTGGTGGCGGCCAGAATGTCGTCGTCGGGGCGGTCAATGTCAACCATCTTGCTTGTCCTTTTTCTCTCGGCACTTCTCCATCGCTCTCGCGTCATCAGGGCTGACCTGCACGATATGGGGATACTCGACTCGCCTGCCTGCTGTGTCCTCAGTCCATTCGAGGGCGATCATTGGGGCGGTCTCCTTTGCTTCGCGTTTGAGTTTCCGAAACACTTCCGTTCCAACGCGCACATACTTTTCAGGGTGCTCGTCAAGCACGGAAACACAGAATCCGTCATTCCTCAGTCTGGCCTGAAGCTCCTCCATATCGATGCTCAAGAGTTTCCCCTTGCCGTCGCGCATCGCAACCTGATGCGCACCGACGATCATAAATTGGTCTGGTTCCATCTCAGAATCTACCACGATACGAATGCCGAAGAGTGGAAATCTAGGGTCTGTCACCTCTTGCCCTCCTCCTTGCCCTCGGCGAGCGGCACGATGACCACCTCCGCGTTCAGGGCGGAGATCAGAGAGGCGAGGTGTGTCTTCGCTTCTTCCGGCGAGTAGGCAATGCCGTATAGACCGTTCTTCATATCGTCATCAGAAACCATCCAGTGCCAAAGGGCAGGCTTGTCTTTTGGCGTGTATGTTTCCCTGATCTCCACCTTCCATCCGCTTGGGCAAGGGGCAATCTTGCGGTGAGGACAAGGGAAAATCGGCATTCGATCATTGGCACAATTCCACGCTCTATCGCAGGCTTTCTCGTGGATGCATGATACACAGGTAAGGGAAGTCATTCTTGGGTCTCCTTCAGCGGCAGCACGATAACCTGTGCGTTCAGGTCGCGGACGAGGGGGGCGAGGCGGTCTTGGATTTCAGCTAGTGGACTTTCGATCTCGCCAGCATCGCCCATGATGGCCTCTTTCTCTTGCCCGTGCATGAGCCAGATCGCCCAATACCCTCTACGGTCAGCGTCTTCGATCAACTCCAGCCGATAGCCCGTAGGCCGAGAGGCGAGACCGGCGGCGTAGGCAACTTGCAAAGCATTGTGTATGTCCAACTGACACTTGATAGCACCAGCCACAAGTGACAGGTCATCCTTCGCCTCGCTCGCCTTCCGCCCTATCGCAAGCCAGGTGCGGGCGGGTTCGTCGAGCATAGTCGGAAGAAGCGGGATCGCACCACCTTCTCCATCATAGAAGCCAATCACCAGATCGTTCAGTTCATCACTCACTTCGCGTTCTCCTTTCGCCCAAGAAACTGCCGCGCTAGACACGGCCAACAGGTCTCCAAAGGCTGATCAGGATGTTCCGGCGGCATGCACTCGCAATCACGTTCCAGCAACAGTCCGACGATGATACGCTTTGCCGCTTTGCGCTCGGCATAGAGGATGTCCGTGTATCGACGCAGACGGTCAAGTTCGAGGTCGGTCATGACTTCTCCTTTCGTCCCCAGGCCACGTCGTTATGCTCGCGGCCGTCGAGGATGCGGCCAGCACGCTTCTTGCCGACGCGATAGAACTCCTGTTCGCCGATATGTTCAGTCTTGAGTCGGGAACCAGCCAGCGCCCATCCGTCCGTTGCCGGGTCGGTAGGCATCCACTCTCCCCAACTCTTGAAGAAGAAACTCGCCCCCGCCGCCACGCACTGATCGCGGAGGGATCGTATCCAAGCAGGGTGACATGGCCGCGCACCGGGGCCGGTTTCGCAGCCGCAAATCACGCCGTGGATTTCTGGGTCAACCGTGTATTCCTCGGTAACAAAGGTTCGTATCTGGCGCATGTGGGCGATCGGGCCGAGCATCGGCTCCACGCTCACTACTCGCCGCCATGCGGGAATCGAGCACAGCAACGGCACCCGCTCGTCCCACTCCGCCTGGTTGCTGACCGAAGTGCCGATGACAAGTCTCTCGCCGAAGTCAGGCAGGTACAGTCGTGATAGATACTCGCCCGCTTCCTTCACGCGCTTTGTGAGTAGGATGAAGGTATGTGGCGTGTCTGCAAGAATCACATCAATCACCGCGTCCTGCCATTCCCGTTTCACCCCATCTGCAAACAGGTCGCCCATCGAGGACACGAATATCGTGCGCGGCTTCTTCCAGTGCAGCGGCTGATCGAGCTTGTCAGGATGGAAGGTCGGCGCAAAGGGGTCATCGCGCGGATAGCCGTAGCGCCCCGCGAGCCGTTGCGCCATTCTTCTCGCATAGCATCTCTGCCAGCACGGGAAGTCGGGCTTGCAGCCTGTGACGACGTTCCAAGAACTGCCTTGCGAGCCGTCCGCGTTCTTCACCCATTCGATGTCAGTTGGCATGTTTGTGCTCCGTAAACCCCGCTGCCTTGCACTCGGCGCGCAACTCATTGGGGAATTTCCCGAATGCCTCATAGAATTTCTTCCGCGCGTATAGACCGGCGACCCACCCAATGTCACCCGCCTTCGTTCGCCAATCTCCAGCATAGCCGAGGAACCCGTTACCAAATTGCTCGTGGAAAAGGCGGATACGATCAACCCGTTTCATTTGCCGGTCTCCTTGTTCACTTCCCCCAGAAACGCGATAATGTTCGCAAGGCAGTCGGCAGACCAGTCGGTTCCTGCGTGTGGCTGAAACACATACTGCTTCCACCCCGCGTACCACGAAATGGTGCCCATGGAGTAGGCTCCGCGATTGTTGGTGATCGCAAAGACTGGCTTGCCAGCCGCTTTCAACGAACCTTCTGTGATTGTGAAGTACTTGTACTTGCGTTCGCTCATTTGCTGATCTCCGTGCTCGCCACTGCTTTTTCATACTCGCGGATGGCGCCCTGATAATCGAACATCATATCGTCGCAGCAATCGACGAGTAGGCCAATGTCGATCCCTGCCTTGGCGAATTCCTTTTCCCAATATGTTTCCACCATGATCTGGCCGTTCCGCGGATAGATCGCATCCGACAGATGATCTTCGAGCAATGCACGTTGGACTGCGGTCATGTCTCCCCCTTTTCCGCCTCGATCTTCTCGACGTTGGCGATCTGCCTGCTCAGTATCTCGTGGTCGTGCATCAGGTCGGGCACGATGCAGCGTATCGACTCGGCGGAGGCGAAATACCCGTCTTTTGTCAGCATCATCGCGCCACGCACCGCGTCCGAGATCACGCAGCCTAGCAGGTCGCGGGCGGCGGTCAACTCGCCAATTCCGTTCGTCTCGCTCATTTGCTTCTCCTTTTTATCGCCATGTTCTATGTTTCTCGGCGACGTGTTCAGCACCGCGCGCCTGTCCGCCGCGTGTTCCTGCCCAATCGTGTAGCGCATGTCTCTGCTATCGCCGCTCATGTCCATTGCTCACGTCCTCTTACTCGGTTTCCGGCCTAAACCTCGACGAATGACAAATGCTTCGTATGGCTGCGCGGGCAAACATCATGCCCTCCATCTGCCCGACCGCGCGCTGCCTGTCCGCCCCGCGAAGTTGTGGTATTCGTTCGTTAGCCTCTCTAATGCAATCCTTGAGTTCATTCTTCAGATGAATGAAGTCCCGCCGGTTGGCTATCCATTTCTCAATGCCCCGGGCGCGGAGAATCAGTCGAGTCGTTTCAGCCGGCACACCGCACAAATCCCGCAAATCGCGTTCGACATAACGCAGTTTGTTCTGTCTGAAGTTCTCGATATTCGATTCAGCCACATCGAGGGGAGAGAGTATTATTTGCTGCATTGCTCACGTTCTCTTTCTTGCCTGTTTCCTCGTCGCTTTCGTGCAGCGCGGGCAAATGCGATTGTGCGGGCCGCGCGACCGGAACTCCTCGTTGCATCACAGGCAGACGCGCGGCTCGGTCATTGCTTCTCCCTGCACTCGGCATGCACTTCTCTGGCGACCGCGTTGTACGGCAGATCGTCGCGCTGCCTGCGCATGTTCTCCGGGTTGTTCGCGCCCATTTCTATGAGCGTTGTGTAGTCACCTACCCTAAATGGCTCCCCGCAAATGGGGCACTTATCGCCAACGGACGGGTGATCTGCCTTTTTCGGGCCAAACGTACGGTTCATCATCGCTCTTTCTCCAACTCACTCAGCCGCCGCTCGATCTTCTCGATTGCCTGCCACACTGGATCGTGTGCCCGCCGGTTGCATCCGTGGCAGAGCGTCAGGCGCCCGTGCTTGTGCTCGCATCCTTTGTTGATTGAGCGTTGGCAATGAGAGCAGTTCACTTGTCCATCTCCGCGCGCTTCTCGTGGAAATCGGCCACGGCGCTGTGGTACTTTTCCTGCGCGTCACGGCGGGCAATATGCTCCACGTCGGGCGCGGGCATCTTGGCGCCGAACCACTTGCGCAGCACCTTCTCGACGACCTGCGCCCGCCACGCGAACGTCCCCACGCAGCATATCTCGCTCGCGGCAATCTCGCGCGCACACTCGATTATGGGGTCAATCTGTTTCGGCATGTCAAATTCTCCGTAACGTCAAAGTTTATCGTGCGGCAGGCACGATTGCGCTCGTGCTGGTTTCTGTCCCGGCGTCGAAGACCTCCTCGCGCCGGTTAGCCACCCAAGGGTGCTTGGCAGTTCCTGACTGCCGCCCGGTTTAATGCGTCATGGGGCAGGACGCTCTGCCGCACGAAAATCAAGCGGTGCAGGGGCAGGATTGTTTCCTTCTTAGAGCCACTTAGGTGCCCCCGTTTCCTGCTGGCTGGCTTAGCCACGAATAAGGTGCCCCTATCGCCCTGCACCGCATCAAAGATCAAGCCGGCCCGCAACCCCCCGTCAGCGTTCATTCCCGCTCGCCGAGGGCAAACCTTTGCGCGGCTGTCTTGCAGACGGCTCGCGGGCCGGCACGATTTCAAAGAGCATCCGAGGCCCTGGCCGGGCGCGGAGGAAAAAGTCTAAAGGCCGCACCCGGCCATATCCGTGGCCTCGGTTATCACCAACTGAACCCGCCGACACTATCGAAAACCGCGCTGGCAATGTAGCCGTAGCGCAGCAGCAGAAACAGCACGACAAGCGCGATTATTGCTCTCAGCATTGCGGCTCTCCCTTCCCGCTCGCACTGCCGGGCGTCACGATCTTGGGCGTCTCGGCGGGGGCCTGTGCCGCGTTCTGCTGCATCTGGAGTTGGGTAGCTATGATATTGCTCATTGCCTGTCCGGTGAGCATATGGAGTCGCACCACGGTCTGCACGTCGGGTATCTGGCCGCCCTTCATGGCAACCATCAACAGATTGGCGGCCATCCGCATGTGATTGGAGAGCGCCGCATTCACGTCCAGCGGCATGCCCGCGAGTTCTCCGCGCTGTGCGGCGGCCACCTGTTCGGGCGTGGCGTGTTTGAGGTTGCGGGGGTTGATTATCTTGCTCATCCTATTACCTCCTGTCGGGCGATCCTCATCAGATAGGCGACGAGCGGATTACGGATGCCCATTGCCAGTTGGATATCCGCGAGGTGCGAGAGGACAAGTTCGCGGCAGATTTGCAGCTTTTCGGGATCGTTGCCCGCGCCGCGCATGACTTCCGCCTCGATCTCGATCACCTCGCCGAGCGTCAATTTTCCGAGTATGCTGTCCTTGCTCATTTCTGCTGCTCCTTTGCTTCGTGCAGTTCGATCCTCATTTGAAGCGCGGTCACTTGACCTTCCAACTTCTCGACCCGCCATTGAAGGGAAAGCGTATTGAAGATGGTGCCAAAGATGAACATGGTGAGTGCAACGGCCATCAGAACGCCGAAGAACTTGTCAATCATGGCGCCTGCTCCTTGTGCATTACCAGCCAATCGCTCCAGCTTTCGAGTGCCACCAGTTTTGTCTCAACGGTCATCTTGCGGCGTCGAAACTCGGCAAGTGCAACCTCAATCGAACGCAACTCGCCAAGCGTCCACGTCTCATCGAGTTTCACGATCTGATTGTCATGCACCCGATACTCGATGACGCCCGTTGCTCGCCTCACCGTGTAGCGAGGGATGTCCGACTCGACCAACACCTTCTCGACTTGGCCCGGCGTGTAGCGCAACTCGCCATGTACCACGTCCTCAAACCAGACGATCTCGCCAATAGTCATCATGTCAGGTAAACTCCCTGCTTCTCAAGCTCCCGCAGCGTGTGGGCATCGCGCACCGAGATGGACGTGGGACTCCCGAATCCTGCGGTCGCGTCCGCGCACGTCAGACAGGTGCGGTTCCACGGGCCCTCAGATGCGAACTTCGCCCCGCAACTCAGGCAAACGCGCGGCTTGCAGTTGTGCTCAATCCGTTGAGCGCGACTCTCAAACTTGTCCATGATTCTCCTTCATCCTTTGACTTCCGGCAGTGTCTTCATGGCTTCGACTTTCACCGTCTTGCGCGTTCCGCCGTCGATGAACGAATTCCACCACGCGATGCACGTCTTGTATCTGATGGTATGCCCCTTGAGTCCGCCGTTGACCGATGCTCCCGGCGATGCGAGAAATCTGTGGAGGTGGTATTGCGGGGTGCCCCGTTCAAGGTGATCGCCGATCAGGACACGATCCCAGAACGGCCGCGCCTTGTCGGGGTTCTTGCGGAATGTGGCGAGCAACGCCGCGACCACCGCGACCTTCAACGAGATGCTGGCCACTGCGGTGTACTGATTGATGAGAAGAACCTCGTCTTTGTGCTGGTCAGCGAGATTTGCCTTGTCCGTTTTTGTCAACGTTCTCTCATTAAAACGAGGCAATCTGTCGTTGCCAAGGTACAGAAGCGCCGCCGCAGATTGCTGCAGCACACGTACGGGAATCTCGTGGAGCTCGGCATTTTGGAATAGTCCTCGCGCCGCTAGCATGATATTGGCCTCAGTGCGTCCGCGATAAGTATCGAAGGAACCGTATAGTTGCCAAAGGTCTTGATCGGTCTCGCAGGAGTACTCTTGGTACGATGCCTTGAAGGTCACCTGCGATATAATTCCTGCTTGGCATGTCTGTTGGCCGTTCATCAGATAACGAGTTCCGTTTGGCATTTCGACCACAGCGATCTCGGCCACTCGGAATCTGCCGTCTTTCATAAGCGAGGCATAGCAATCCACAGTGCGAGGAGACTTTGGACGTTGCCCGGCAAACGTATTCATTTGAAGTAGCGCCTCCGCTTTGTGAGGGGGTACTTCAATCTGTCGAGCCATAGTCAACTTGTACATCTTCTATTACTCCTTTTCAATTCGAGAAATAAGGCGTTCCAGGGCCTTCACAATATCACGAGCCAAATCCGTTATCCGGTGTCGGGTTGATTTTTCAGGATGGAGATCGGCGATCTCGGCGATGATGTCTTTGATCTGTTTGAGTGTATCTTCTAGATTCCGCGTGTTCTCCCACGAGCCGCGTACGGCGGGTTTGGCTACTTTAGGGTGCTTTATCGCGGGCTTTGGTTTTTCGAGTAGGGTCTTGGCCGCCTCCGGTTTCTCGTCAACCAGTTTGGCGGCCTCGACGACGGCGGCCTTGGGCGGCGCGGTTCCGGCCATGACCTTCTTCTCGATGTCAGGGTCGATCTCCTTCAGCTTCTCGACGGCGGCGACAAAGGCACCGGCACGTTTGACCGTAGGGGCAGAGACGCCGTGCTCTTTGGCGAGGCGGTCAGCGGTCGTTTGTTGGGGATCATTTTGATCCTTAACAATCTTCCCCGACTTGCCACCGATACCCTGCGGATTTGGAACCGCTTTCTTCGCTCTGTTGTATCTCCGTCCTATCAGCATGGTCATCTGATCGGGCTTGAGATTCCGCCTGCCAAGTTGGTTGCAGTCAATCCAGTCCGCCGCGGCTTCCCGGTCGGCCAGTTGAATCTCGACCGTCTTGAAGTCGATTCCTCGCCGAGTGCAAATCTCAAGCCGCGTGTGGCCGTCGAGGAGGATGTCGTGCCCCGCCCAAACGACGAGAGGATCGCGGCAACCGTCCTTCACGAGGTTTGCTTCGAGTTGTGCGCGTTCTTCTTCGGAGAGGGGCGGAATCAATGCCTGAAATTCGGGGTCGATTTTGGGAGACACATTCTTCTCCTTGTTCCGCTTATCTACACGGAAAAATAATCGGGGCGCGCGGTCGCACATCCCTGTTGCTTAGCCAGCGTAGAAATCGTCCGTGGAGTACATTGCTCCTCGTAACTGGTGCGCCGTGCGCCCCGATGAAAACAAAAACCCCACCGCCCGCGGGCAAGGCCGGATAGCTTTGACCTCGCGTCGCCAGCGGTGGGGGGAAAGGGGCATTATCGCTGAGGATTATTGCTGCCGCGTTAAGTGAACGGCGGGTCACGTCCGTGTGCCTGACTGGGTTGTCCATTACCCTGACCATCCTTAGTTCCGTTGTCCAGCGCCGGCCTTATCGACCAACGCCATAGGTTCTCGCGTTGAGCGCCAGCCCAATAATCCTCGATAGCATACAGTAAAGTTGCAGTTCTAACGACATCAAGTTCACGTTCCTCGCCATTGTGGAGCAACACATCATATTGCCTATGGGGGACGTAAACCGTCTCTTGGCATATCTTGCAATCCGCCTCAAGCATTTCAGGCATGATTTCGCGGTAATAGCCACGCCCGCAAGTTTGCAAATAGTGGAAATCGAGCCAGACTTCGTGGCCGCATTCGGCGAGCGCGTGACTCTCGCAATGGATAAGACCGAGACAATGACCTTGCTCGGCTTGTGCCAGTATTGCGTAGGGATGGATGGAAAACTCGGGCAGCAGATTGGCGATATGGCGGGGCAGTTCCGGTTGTAATACCCAGTAAGTTCCCATGTTGAGACCTCCTTGTACCGATAATCTCGGTTTCGTGGAGGGCATGGGCTACGAAGAATTGCCCGTCCTCGGCTGATGGTTCTTAGACGGACTTCCCTGATAACGTCCGATAATGTATATTTATAGGCGGCAAAAAAACCTGGAAAGGGGAATGGACGGGGCGCAAAAAGGGGCAGCCGGGTCACTGGAAACCTCGCGGAATCCACGGCTGCCCCAATTCTGCGCTGAACTGACCACTCGCGTGACCAACGAGCCATTTTGCTACTCCTTGAAGGGCGTTGCGCCCCTCTACAAGCATTATGACACATGATTTCCAAAAGTCAAGCGGAATCTTTCGCGTCGCCCTCTTTTGAGAACGGGGAGCGGTTGTCCGCTTTGGGAACGCGCCACTTGAAGGAATGGCACCTGGGGCAGGCGATAATGTTTTCGGGTCGCTTGAGGGGGCGCCACTCGTGCCCACATCGCTGGCATTGGCACCAGCCGTCGAGAAAGTAGGGGGTGGGGGTCTGCTGTTCATCGGTCATTTGGCTTCCTTTCTGTCGATTGACGTTAGGTGTCGAACGCGAGGCACCGGGTATTTCCCAAAGGGCACCTTCGCCATCAGGACAATCTTGTTCCCGCGATGTGGTTCAGGCAGCGGTACGCCACTCCATGACCCGGAGAGTTCGCGCAGTTGTCGAGCCTCGCGGAGCGTTTCAGACTCCAACTCGACGTAGGCAATCTTTCGCACGATCTTAAATGACTTGACTTTCATGGCTTCGGCTCCTCGTCGAGTTTGGCGAGGGCGGCGCGCGCCTTACCCACATGGCAGATGCACTTGTCGCCAAAACCGCTAGCGATAGGGCAGAACGGGTCATGACTCCCGTGCGCGGTCAACGTCAGGACTCCAATCACTTCCGGTATCGCCCCCGGATTCTTCACGCCGGCAAGGGCGTTGGCGCAGGCAATCGCGCGTTCTGCCCGATCCATTTGGTGGATAGAGGCAACGGCTCCGGTGTCTGTCTGGATATAGTCGCCACACATACTGGAGTCAATACGCCACGGTTCTCCGTATTTCGCCATCATTTGTTCCTTTCATAAATAGCGGCCGCCGACGCGACTAGGGGAAAAGACAATTCTAGCCGCGCCGGTCGGCCATTCGCCCCGTTACCCGATCGAGGTGTCGGGATTGGCACAGAGCGGTAGTTCAAGTTCAGTCAGAAAATCCACCGCCACACCGCGCCGACAACCAGCGCCGCCAGCCACAGGGCGAGCACGGCCAGCGCCAGGTACATGCAGGCGAGTTGGAGCGGTGATGGTGCGCGGGTCATTGGGTGCCTTTCTCGGCGCGGGCGATTGTCTCGCGCGCCGTGTCCAGCAGCAATCGTTCATCTGCCGATAATCGGCGTCGCTTGCCCCATTTCGCCACAATGGAGCGGGCAAGGCGCAGTATCGAGTAGTCGTAGTTGATCTGCTCAACCGCTTGCTCGTCGTTGCAGAGCATGCCGGTGGGTTCAGGGTCACTCATTGCTTGCCGTCCTTTCAGTTCGTCTACTCGGTCAACTCAAATACTCGGTCAGGTGGTGCCCCTCGCGCTCCATGTCGGCTGAGAGGCGGCGCTGCGAACATCTTCCGATAGAATATCTACATCGTCCCATCCGGCATCGACGATCATGTCAAGCTGTACGAGGACTTCCTTCCGCGTCGCCAGCCGTTTGCTGACCTTGCCGTCGTTGGCAATGGCAAGGTCGTTCCGGCACTTGTCGGGCACGTCGTGGGTGATTCGGACTTTCATCATTTCCCCTTTCTACTCATTGTGTCCACTCGGTCAGGTGTTGCCCCCCGCGCGGGTCAGGCGACAGGCGCGGAGGGGCGGGGGATGTTACTCGGCGTCGGTTTTCGGCGACGCCCAGCAGGGCTTTCCTGTACGCACCGTTGCCCGTATGTCCCGTGCAATGTCATGGTGGCGGGCGTCGGCTCCCCATTCGGCGTCCGCCTCGTTATCCATCCACCGGGCGATGCCCAGGGCGCACGCGCGGTTGACTACATCGGGGGCGCCGGCAAGCAGGTTCTGGTCCCAATCCTCTCCAGGCTCGGTGTAGTGAGCGCCGATCTGACTAATAATATCGCGATAGTTTTTCGACATGTCTCATCCCCTTTTCCCCCGCGCGTCTCTGTCCCGGGCGCGGGTCGTTTGCCTGCCGGGCGCGGGTCGTTTGCCTGCCGGGCGCAGGCGGTTGCGGTGTCAGTGCTTGTAGATCGCATTGGCATACTGCGTGTGAGCCTCACTCGCCGCAGCGCCCAGACACGTCCTCAGCTCGCGTTCCGCGTCATGTACGGCATTGACCTCTTCGATCAGCCGCGCAGGGAACTCGCCCTCAATTTGTAGGGCGGTCATCAGGTCTTCATGCCAACGGTTCAGGGCCACAGCCGCGTTGTCAAGCCCGTGTTCCAGCGCCATCAGTTCTTTCGATTCCATCGGCTTTCCCCTTTCATTTCATTGCCTTTGTTTCGTGCAGGCACGTTGCCCGCTGCCACGCTCGCCCTCGCCGTGCTATCAGCAAGGGCGGTCGTGGGGGCGGTCACTCTTTGCGCCATCCCGCGTTCAGTGCGCAATGCCCGTCCGCGCCCATCAGGAACGGAAACTCAGCATCGGGTTTCACGCACAATCCGCCGTCACGGGCGGCCACCACGGTTCCCGTTACCCTCAGCGTGTGTGTCGTCATGTGGCCAATCCTCGGTAAATCGTGCATAATCTGCACCCGCTCGCTGTAGACCCGGTCGCCTATCGCAAATCCGAGTTTCGCAGCCGTTGTCAGTTTCATTCCGTGTTTCATCTCAAATCCCCTTTTGCCCCCGCGGGCGGTTTCAGTCACTTGCCCTTGTTTTCAATTGCTCTCATCATTTTGACCACGGCCATCTGTTCCGCCGTGATTCTACAGTCGGCCAGTATTGCCCTCGCCTCGTCGGGGCCGAGTATCACGGCCAGGTGCGCGTCCTGATCGGAGCGAAACACCCAGGTCGTTACCCCGTGCTCGGCGTTGTGCGCCTGCGCCGCCTTGAGCGCCGCCGCATAGCTATGGCGCGGGCGCCCGATGATCGCGTTCGCCGTTTGAACTGTCCAGTAAAGTTGCGTCATTCTCTAACCTCACTTTCAATTTCAATCGCAATCGGGCAACCAACACAATCCATGTCCAGTTCGTCGGCCTCCGCATTCAGCCGGGTAACGTCCTCGTTCGTCACCTCGTCCGGGTGTGTACTACACCATCGGCAAAGATCGCATGCCGCCTCGCATCGGTCGGCATGGGCCTCAGCTAATTCGTGGTTCATCATGCCATCATCTCCCGTGCTTCGATTCTGCTCAGCACTTCCCGCATGTTACCCTTGTGCCGGTTGACCAGCGCCACGTACGCCTCAAGAGGCTTGCCGTTCAAGCCTTCTTTCGTTGCTATTTCCCGCGCGCGCTCGGCGAATGGCCGGGCAAGGTCGCGCTGCGCAAGCTGGATTTTTGTGCATCTACTCAAGAGCGGGGCTGCGTCAATGTTGTCCTCGAACATGGACAATTGGCCGAGGCTCGTGGTCGTGAAGATGAACATGACATGATTGGGCAGGTGCTCAAGCACGTCCAGAAGCATCCGCACAACACGCTTAGAGATTCCGTGCGCTTCGTTGACCAGATATGCTTTCCCGCTCCGGCCGTTGCCCCATAGCCCGCCATAAAGCCGCAGGCTGCGGTTGATCTCCGTCAAGCGGTCTACCGAGAGCTGATCGCCGGTAAGCTCGGTGATGCAGAGCGGGTCGGCAATCTCACGCGCTAACAGATAGGCGATAGTCGTTTTCCCTTGCCCCGATTTTCCGCTGATCCACCACGCGCGGCCGCCTAACCCGCGCGGGCGCAGCGATTCGATTAGCGCTATGGCGTCTTGTTGCCCGATCACTTCGCCCCATACGCGCGGGCGATATTGCTCTGCCAGTGTTTTCATCGTCTTTTCCCTTTCGCTTGTTTCACTCGGCGCCCGACACCCGCCGGGCGCCCTTGCCGTAGTCGATCAGTCTTGTGATTTCTTCCAGTAGGTTTTCAGTTCATCGGGAGCTTGCGGCAACGCCCATGCTCCGATTTGCGCCAATGCCTGCAACCACGGCCATAGACTCGGCGCGTCCGGCCATTCCTCGATTTCCGTTGTCGAGCCGATGCTGCTGTGGGTAACGGTGATAATCGACGGGCCGTACCAATACTCCTCATGGCGCGTTGCCTTCTTGCATCGATGGTTCTCGGTGTTCAGCACATACACCCGCACTGTCTGATTTTCCATGTTCAGCGTCAACGCCGGTTCGGTGACTTCAACAATTTTCTTCGCCATTGTCTTTTTCCTTGTTTCCTCGGCGCGCGTTGCCGCGCGCCCTTGCCGTAGAAGATCATTTCCTTGCCATGTGCAGTTCAGTCCACTGCGCGAACAACCGCTTCGCCTTGCGCTCATGCCCGGTCAACCTTGCTCTCCATGCCTGCGCCCATACCCTGTCGGATTGCCGGGCGCTGCGCGCGCTCACTGGTTCGACTTCTGCCGCGAACAACTCCAACGCCGTCCTGTAGGTTTTCCGCGCCGGGCTTGCGCCTAGATAAAACCCACAGCTATTAGCCATGCACTGCATGGCATTCGGGTCGATCGTGTGATAGAAGTGCAATCCACCGACCACGCCGACAAAGCCGTGGTTTCCCTCAAATCCGCACACCGGGCATTTTGTGATAGCTGGCATTGTCTTTTCTCCTTGTCCTATGCACTCTCACAATTCAACACACTACGCTGTGCGCCCGGCACGGGCTTTCACCGTGAACGCGGGCGGGAAGTCAGTACGGCCGCATCTCTCTATCGGCCTGAACCTCAGCCACGTCGTCGTTGTGGCAGGACGGGCATATCGCGGATGTCCAGCAGCGCGCACAGTATGACTTGCCACATCGCGCGCATTTACGATATTCGTTGCCGCATTTAGAGCATTTCATAGCCTATTCTCCATGTTTCTGCCACTCTCACAATCCAACACACTACGCTAATAGCCGCGCGGCGGTTCAGTTCCGCGCGGCTTGGGTTCACTACAGGACGATCGGCGAATGCGGGGCCGCCAACAATGCCATCAGGGTTGCCCGCATCTGCGCGCGCCCCGGAGCAATGGCCTGATCGTGCGTGAGCACGTCGAGCAGATTGCCCGATATGGCCGGGGCGGGGATCGCTGCCAGGTTGTCGCTGATGGGGCCTGCGGGCATGCCCTTTACGCCAGCGCCATCTGTTTGAGCACACCAAGCCGCAAAATCAGCATCGCGCGCGAGGAATGCCCGTGCTTCTGCTACGTTGTACGCGTAGACTACGAACTTCCCAAATCCACCAAGCTCCGGGTAGATCAGGAAGTGAAACTCGAACTGTCTCATACCGAATCGCACCTTTTCGTAAGGTGCCTGTTTGATTCGGTCTATGCCTTTGATCTTGCTCAAGTTAGCGTGAATCCATGTGTTCCAGTCCATAACTCTTTTCCTCTTGCGGTTTTCCGGGTGAACCGCCAACCCGTGGAATGCCAGTGTTCGATTAAATCGTCTTGCGCTCTGCGGGAATCATCTCGGCAATGCGGCCGGGAAGCGCCACCGCAGCCACAACCGTTTCCGCAACGCCAACCGCTACCCATCTTGCCGGATAGCCTTCTTCTTGCACGTGCAGCGCCAGTGTGAATCCGCCGCCGTTGAACATGATTGCGCGAAACGTCGGCTTGTTGAATTCGTACTCGGCGCTTCCCGCCTCCGTGTCAATTCGCACTGCCTGCCAATCGGCGCTAACGACGCGCACAAGCCCCAAGTGAGAGAATGCCGCGCTGCCGTAAATGTCAAGTACCTTGTGTTCGTCGCACAGATAGTCGACCACTTTGCTGTACGCGGCCCTTGCCCTAAGCAAGGCCATGTCAGATAGCGCTTGATGCTTTTCGCTTGCCTTCTTTTCCTCGCGCTGAAACTTCTTCAGTTCCTTCTGCGCGTCTTCTGCCGTTTCGCATTCTACCGTCTTGCCGTTGTACTCAATAGCTACCATCGTCTTTTCCCTTTATCCTGTTGCGCCTATCGTCCTGCCCGACACAGCGTCGAGCTTGCTGGCTGCCGTACTGTGAGTCGAACACAGTCAGACCGGTACGGCACCATCATCGTATCTCTATCCGCCGCAGTGCTGGAGTAAAACCAGCGCCTGACTGCCTTGCCCTTGCGGTTCTCACGCGCGTCGGGCAAGCTCGGACATTCACTTGTCAAAGATCATCGGTTTATCATCGTCGTCTATCACCTTATAGTAAGAAAAGCGTGCCAATCGAGTAGAAAAAAGAGCGTAAATCGACAATAGTGGCGTGTCCATTAGACTTATAGCACAAAGATTTATTTTCGCGCCTATCAGATCATCGCGTATAACAGGCGCTTATCAGGAACGCTTCTTAATAATGATCGCCTATCATCATGCTCACTTGCTACAGTGCTCTTTGTAGCTTGTTACCCCGCTAATCCCAGCCCCATAACGAGACACTTCGTCCCATTGTGACCCAGTAGTCACATTTGACGCCAGAGTCATCAGTGACCCAGTAGTCATCACTGATAGCAGCGTCATTACTGACGTCGCAGTCAGAAAAGGACGACTTGTCTCTCTATGCTCGCGTGCTAACATCGTGCTCTCTTGCCAGCAGTGGAGCGTGCTCGCCTGTCAGCATGTCCGTTATACGCAGTTATTCGCGTCGATAGTAGTAGTTATCAGCACCAGATCAAGCCACTATTAGCGTGCTAGGCAGGCAGATAATCGCGTATAAAGTACGTTATACGCGGTTTTGTTGGCACTTGAACGCACGCGCGCGCGGGCCGTCGCGGTTCCCTATTCGCCTGCTGTGCGCTCTAGCTAGTCTTCTCCCGCGATTTTATGATTTTTCGACTTCCGTGCTCCTTTTCGCTCTTGTCTAATTGTCCGTGCATCACTTGTCAACGGGCATAATGAGAGAGTTGAGCAAGGGAAGTGGGGCGAGAGAGCGGTTTTCGACGATCTGCTGGTCGACGGGCGAGAAACAGGCCGAAAACGCCGCTCTCCATGTCCGGCGCGTCCGGCGCTGTGGTTCATTTCGACTCGACGTGTGAGTTGAGAGCGAGAACCAAGCCGGAAGCGAGCCAGAAGTACTCACTTCCGCCCGCAGCGCCGTCCACTGTGGTTCAATTCCTCTCGACAAGTGAGGTCCAACGTAGTTGGGGGGGTGTGTAGGGGGTAAGGGGGTAACGGGGGGGTCTTTTCCTCCCCCAATCAGTTCCATTCTGACATGGGGGTAATAGGATAGGGTATGGGAAAGGGAAGAGGGGGTTCCCGCAACGCTCATGTCCACCTATCACCACGTCCTCATGCCCGTTCCCCTCTCCCCCCAGCCCCCCATGTCCATAATTCTCATCATTTTTCCCCTGCGCATGGGGATTTTACTTGACATCCGCTCTTTTCGTGGTATACTGCTTGTAGAAGCGCATGGTTTAGCGGACATGATGTCCACTGGAGCAGACAGGTGACAGCAGCCGTCAAGGACAAGTCGAAAAGCACCGAGGGGCAGCTCACTCTCACGCCCGCTATCCTCCCAGAACTCAAAGAACGCAAGTCATACCCCTTGTTCTGGGCACTCCGCGACAAGCAGCAGCAATTTGTCCTTCACTACTGCCGTGGCCCCCATCGCGGCGTTACCACAGCCTGTTACAAAGCCGCTGGCTATAAGATGGGTAAGTACCCCGGACAAGCTGCTTATCATCTGCGCCACACGGCGTCCATCGAAGCGGCTATCCAAGAGATCAAGCACTCTGCCGGCCTCTCCCCTGACTTCATCGTCGAGAAGATACTCGAACAGACCAACGCACCCGACATGGCCGATCTTGAGCCGTTCTTCAATGGCGAGAAGTCACTTGACCAGTTGCGCAATGAGGGCGTGAATACCGCAGCTCTCCAGAAGGTGCAAATCAGCACGGACGGCAAGGGCAACGTCACCCGCCGAGCCGAGATCGCCAATCGCGCTCAGATGCTGAGACTCGGCGCCGACGCGACGGGCATGATCAAGCAGCGTCGCGAAGTCGAGCATAAGCTCACCCTTGATTTCGCAAACATGACACCCGATCAGGTGTGGAGAGTAGCACATGCCGCCCGTCCTGTTGCAGCAATCGAAGCACCAAGAGACGCTGAGTTTACCGTCGACGGTGATGACCGACGAGGAATTGCAGAGCCAGTTGGCCTCCCTGACCGAGCCGGAGTGGATCGAGTTGCAGTTGCGGGCGCGGTGGGAGCTTGCAAAGAATGACCCCCTGGAGTTCATGAAGTGGTTTGTGTTCTCACTCGATCCGAAAGACAAGCGTCAGCCGATCAAGCCGTTCCCCGCACACCGTCCGCACATCCAGCAAATGTCCCGTCTCTGGCTGGAGACCTACAATCGCAGTCTACTCGTGCGATCGCCCAAGACGGGGGAGATGATCGAGAACACGGGAATGGTGCTCGACAAGTGCCGCCAGATCATGGCCACGTGGTTCGGGTGCTGCGTGTCGTTATGGGACGTGCTTTTCCACCGTGGCAGACTCGTATTCTTGCAGACCAAACGCGAGGAGGACGCGATAGGCAACGAGGATGCGGCGGCGGGATTGCTGGGCCGCTGCAAGTTCATCCTGCGGCACGTGCCAGGCATCGAGATGCTGGAACCCCAACTGGACATGAAGACCAACTTCCAGTCCAACAAGATTGTGTTTCCACATCTGAACTCGATGCTGTGGGCGATACCTGAAGGCGGTGACATTATCCGCTCGCACACGCCATCTGGAGTATTCAGCGATGAGTGCAATTTCCAGCCTGAGTTTGGGAATGCGTATGCCGCGTTTATCGCCGGCCTGCGCGGGGGCGGCTGGTTCTACGGATGCAGTAGCGCCCATCCGGGCAGGTTCTACGATCTGTGCCATGATCGGCTGAGGTAAAGGAGAACGACGATGCCCGCGACACTGAACGGTGTTGAGTACAAGACGCTGAACGAAGCGGTCAAAGCGGCGAAAGACGGGGAAGTGATTCTGTGTGTGGGCAAGACGACGGTACACGATGAAGTAGAGAAGAAGGGAGAGACGGTGGTCTGTGATGTAAGGGAAAGTGAACCTCTTCCATCGATTTCCGCCTGCAAGGTTAAGTGTGCAAAGACGCTGTACGGCATTCGGTGGATGCGGAGTGTGGACTGATAATGAGAGGACAAATGGATATGAAGAAACTCGTAGTGCTTGCAGTGCTGCTCGTCGCGTCCGGTTGCTCGATCAAAACGCCCTCGATCATCGACCCCGCGAAACAGGTGACGCCCTCTCAACTGAAGGCTGAGATCGTGACGGTGAAGTCGCAACTCGACGTGGAGAAAGCAACACTTGAAGCCAAGGTCAAACTGACGGCCGAGAAGGTGACGATTGCCAACGCCGACATTCAGGCTCAGATCGAGCAGCGCGACTACATCATCAATACCGCGATAGGCATTGTGTCGGCGGTTGTGCCCGTCCCTTACGCCCCCATAGCGATGCTTGGGATAACGGCTCTCGGCGCTGGATTCGGTGTCGTGAGACAGGTGCAGACCGCAAAAGCCAAGAGGGAACAGGCAACGGCGCGGGAAGCGATAGACACGCTGGTCAAGGCGGTCAAGGCGGGGGGCGCGATTACCGCAGCAAGGGCAGTGAATGAAGCATCGGTTCCTACTGAAGTCAGCGCGTTCATCGACGCGCGAGTCAAGGCGACAGGCAGCGATATTCTGTAATCACGCGGCCACCCACCGCGCATGGGCCGGGCACGGTTCCTCAGATTCTCCAACCGACCCGGCCCGATAGACGATAACGGGCGGCTCGCTAATGGGCGTTTGCCATAGTGCTCTCGCTGCCGTGAGACCGCCCATACGCCGTAGTAGCTCAACTGGCAGAGCGCCCGCTTTGTAAGCGGGAGGTTGTGGGTTCGATTCCCACCAGCGGCTCCAGACGGAGAACCAGCGGGATAGGGTAGCTCCTGAACGGGCGAATACCTTGGTCGCCCTTCCCGCTTATGAACCCAAGGGCACAACAAGGAGTGCGACATGAAGAACAGGTTCTTTGAAAGAGAAGATGGTTCTGTTGGCGTAGAACTTACCCGTGGGTTGATTGCGGTGATCGAGAAACAGGACGTTCTCTTGGTGCGCGGGTACCGCTGGACGACCATGGCGGCGCCAAACGGAAGGAACTATGCGGTATCGCACACAACCGCGAGAGGCAAGAAGACCGCCTTTCTTATGCACCGGGTGATTCTGGGCGCATCGAAAGGCCAAGAACTTGACCATAAGAACAGAGACGGCCTCGACAACAGACGTGCGAATCTGCGATTCTGCACACATTCGCAGAATCAAGGCAACAGAAAGAAACAGGCAGGTTCGAGCCAATTCAAGGGCGTCTTTTGGGATCCCGATAGAATGAAATGGCGTGCGGCGATCAAGGTGGGCGGCAAACTCAAGAAACTTGGTCGTTTCGATTCAGAGGCAGAAGCGGCAAGAACGTATGACACCGCCGCAAAGGAAGGATTCGGAGAATTCGCCAGATGTAACGCAGTCTGACAAAAATACCCCCGATAGTCCCGCCCTCATGAAGCGGGACGATCAAACGACCAAACGGCCGTTCACTTGAGCACAAGCAGGTGAGCGGTCGTTTTCGTTTCGGGGCATAGGACGCCTGATGCAACTGACCGAAGCCACACAACTCATGCCCGGACTGGTAGTCACGCCCCTCTCCACGGGACTCGTACGCGTTGACATCGACATGGATGCCGACCCCGAAGGACTGACGAGCGTGGTGATCGCCGAGCTTGCCCGTCAGATGGGCGGAGTCGATAGCTGGCAGTTCCGCAAGGAGATGCTGCGCGACCCCAACGCACAGTCAGGCGAGGGCGTATTCGAGCGCTCTTGGATCGACGTGCAGCGCTCCAACGTCCGCAATCCCCTGATGCGCATGGAAGTGGGCGAGAACGGCACACTCTATGAGAAAAGCGACGGGCGCATTCGCATCTGGATTCCACCCGACCGCATGCCCGTCAATCTCCCGCAAGGTACCGCATCTGCGCAAATGATGTTCGGACTTGGCGTGGACGTGGGCGCAGGCACTTTCCAATCGGACTCGACTATCGAGGGATTCGCCGTGCAGGGGATGGAGCAGGCAGTCGAGTTCAATGCCAATAACGTGACGCCTGTCCGTCTTGGACACATTGCAGTTGCCATCGCTCGACACTACAACGATGCGTTGGTGTGCTGTGTCCAGAAGATGCACGGAATTACGACTATCCGCACCATGACCGACGAGTGCGGCTACCCCAATCTCTGGCGCAACGTGTCACATGACAAGACCGTGGAAACGTCAACTGGACGCCTTGGGTGGGTTCACGGAGAGAATAGCCAGGCGCTTCTGATGGACAGGGTGGGCGATGCACTTCAGCGGCCATTGTCAGGTGCGTACATCTACGAACAGGACGCCGGGGCAAACGTCGACGTGCTCTCTGCGCGCGGGGTGATCGTACGCAGTGCCGATCTGCTCGATCAGCTCAGGCAGTATATCTTCGACGACAGCGGACGGGCAGTACTCTCCAAGAACCGTGACCTGAACCCGCAAGCTCGCAAGCAGCACGGTGACTTAGTGGTGGGTACGGGACTATCAATTCGCGCCTGCATGGACATGCCCCCGTGGCGCAATGCCGTAGCGACGACCATCAAAGCCAATACCATCGAGTGGTTCATGGAGCGGCACCGCAAGGCTGACAAGAAAGAGAGGACAGGGGCATGGCAGTAATGGAAGCCCCGAACATCCAGACCTCGAAAACGTCGAGTGCCGTCAAGCTCCGCGACAAGATCAAGGAAGCGGACGACTACCTTCAGCCGTTCCGCGACCGCGAGGTGGAGTTTGAGCAGAAGTTTCAAGGACGGTACTACGGGCGAAGCACGGGGCAGGATCATGAACCGCTCCAGATGCTGCATGCACTCGTCGGCGTCCTTCAACCCAATCTCGCTATTGACCCTGAGTGTACCGTCACCAGCTACAACACTGAACTCGCGGAGTTTGCGGGCGTATTCAGGGAAGCGATCAACCTATCACTTGAGGAAATCAAGTTCGCCAAGACCGTGTGCCGCGTTATTCTCGACAGTCTCTTCATGCTCGGTATCACCAAGACTGGACAATGTGACCGCTTCTCGCCGCATTGGGACGAGCAGGGCAACTATCTGGCCGACCCCGGTAAGGTGTTCGTCTCTCGCGTCAAGTTCCACAACTGGATCGGCGATCTTAAGGCTGACGTGGACGAGGAAATGGAGTTCCAGGGCGACCGTTACCTGATGAACAAGAAGCAGGCGCTCGACGTGATGCGCGGCAGGCGCAAGGAAGTCGAGCAACTGAGCACGATGCAGGTACAACCGGGTCAGCGTCCAGAGGAGAGCGTTACGGGCAAGCGCTCGCTCGACGACTACCTGATTGAGAAGGTGCAGTTCGCGGACATCTGGCTGCCAAGTGAGGACGTGATCGTTACGATGGCCGGCGACCCCGACTCGGCGGGCGACCACTACCTGCACGAACGCGAGTATAAGGGGCCGGAAGGCGGGCCGTACGACTACTGGCAACTCAGCGAGGTGCCCAACAACTTCCTGCAGGTGCCGCTGATAGCCGTGGTAAAAGACCTTCATGACCTGATGAACTCCATTGCCCGCAAGATGCAGCGGCAGGCAGAGCGCGAGAAGCAGATACTGCTCGTGCCGCTCGGCAAGACGCAGGACAATCAGGCCGTCCGCGAATCGAGTGACGGTGACACAGTGGAGGTGTCCGACCCCAAACTCTATCAGCAGGTGAGCTACGGCGGGGCAGATCAGGCGGGTTATCAGATCGTGGCGTGGTGCAGGGACTTCCTCAATATGCTCAGCGGCAATCCCGAGTTGATCGGTGGCACCGGCCCGCAGGCGAACACGCTCGGACAGGATGAAATGAACAAGGCGTCGGCGGGCACCCGTGTGGCCTACTACCGCAAGCGCCTGCTCGATACCGCAGGCAGTGTGCTGCGGAAAGTGGCATGGCATCGTTGGCTCGATCCCATCTGGACGCGGGATATGACGCTGACCACCAAGACCGGGGTGCCGATTCCCATCAGGTGGACGCCCGATCTGCGAGAGGGTGATTTCCTTGACTTCAACTTCGCCATCGACGCGAACGTCAAACGCGGCCTTGACCCGGATGAGCAGTATCAGCGCGTGGTGCAGTGGCTGACGACCGTGGTATTCCCGCTTCAGCAGATCGGTGCGATGCAGGGTCAACTGCTTCAGGCGGATGAAGTGGTGCGGATAACGGGGCAACTGCTTGGCATACGGGAAGCGGGGCGGATGTTTAAGCGGGGTGCACCTTTAATGATGGGTGGAGGCGGGGGATTGCAGAGTACCAACCCAAAGCCGAGAACTGCGTACGCTGACAATCGTGTCGTGCGGAGACTTCCCGCAAAACCTCCTCCCGTAGAGACCCCGGCGGAACAACTAGGGGTTGAGACCTAATGCCTTATAAGAACAAAGAGGAACAGCGCGAACACGGCCGGCAATACTATCAGACCCATCGCGCAATAAAAGATGCACAAGCGCGACAGTGGAGAATAGATCATCCCGGTAAGGCAAGGGAATGGTCCCGTAGGTGGTACGAAGCGAATCGTGATAGATGCAAAGAAGTTGCTCACGTTTGGTACGAAGGTAATTCCGAGAAAGTGAAAGAGTATGGCCATAGATGGGAAGCAACGCATCGCGAAATGGCAAGAACAAGTAGTCGTCAGTGGAGGAAGGAACATCCTGCCCAAGTGCGGGCAATAAAACAGCGCCGAAGGGCAAGGGAAATAGGTGTATTTGCCGACCTGACTGCCCAACAGTGGCAGGACGTATTGACCACCCATGACTTCCGGTGCAAGTACTGTGGGATTCGATTTTCGGAGAAAACGCCGCCGACGATGGATCACGTTATCCCGCTCTCTCGGGGCGGACACCACACGGCAACAAATATCGTACCCGCTTGTCTGCATTGCAATTGCAGTAAGGGCGCGAAGACCATTTCGGCGTGAGACAGGAGATTTACTTTGCCTCTCTACGTTTACAAGTGTCGCGTGTGTGGCAAGCAGATCGACGAGTTCAGAGAAGTCGACCGGCGTAACGACCCCGTGCTCCACTGCGGGCATATCTGTGACCGAGATCAACACGCTGAGAAAGCATCGACAGGCAGTAGGGTGAACGACTGGACGAGTATCAATGCGGGCGTGGGCGTCACGCAGGTGACCGAAGCAAACAAGACGTTTGCGCACCTTGGCGTCCATTTCGACAGCGAGGGGATAGCACACGGCAGCGGGGGACGCGAGCAGAAGTTGAAGTTCCTCAAGGCACGAGGGTTCCACGATGAAAACGAAGTGCGCGGAGGTCATTGAACGCATAGACAATCTACCCCGGCAGAAATAGGTCTGCTCAGGTAGTTGAAGGATGATTGTATGGCAGATGAATCGAACGTCCAGCCGGGCAGCGCAACGATGACGCCCGAATCCAGGGCCACAGCCGCACGCGCCGCCGCCGCCAAAATCCTAGGCGAGCCGGTAGCCGACAGCAACGTGACTCCCGATTCCAACGTCTCACCGCCCCCCGACAAGACGGGAACCACGACACCGCCCGCCCCGCCGCAAGGTCAGGTTGGCAGCGGACAGTTCCGGCCTTCGCAGAAGCAGACCGATGCAGCGAAGGAACTTGGTCTGACCGACGAGCAAATCGTCAAGATGACCGAGCAAGAGGCGAAGGCATACGAGCACGCGCGTTCGGTTTCGAGCAAGGCGCAGGGCAAACAGGCCCGGCGCATTGAGAAACTCGAAAAGCAGATCGCCGCACTCGCCGCCTCGCCAAACCGCGAGCAACCCGAAACCGCAGGTGCAAGTGCCGCGCAGGTGACATTCGCACCCCCGGACGACGCGACGCTCACGGAACTGTTTGGCTCCAAAGACTCGCAGCCGGCGAGGCAGTACATTGCAGCGCTTGAGAAAGCCCACAAGGTAGATGCGCTCGAAACTCGCCTCAATGCTATGGAGTCGGGAGCCGCTAACGAACGAGCATCACAAGGACAGCGGACGGTGGACGGCT
>Ga0307380_10002874_pt1 | contig 24137 bp, 25 predicted proteins | sample UN3MG_FD_202239 | JGI IMG/M metagenome (GOLD analysis project Ga0307380, IMG submission 202239) | Soil microbial communities from Risofladan, Vaasa, Finland - UN-3 | ecosystem: Environmental > Terrestrial > Soil > Coastal area > Acid sulfate soil | place: Finland: Risofladan, Vaasa | collected... | reverse complement strand
TTTGTCCAGCAACCGCCACTTGCCATACCCCGAAATGGCGTCCATTGTCTCGCGGAGTGTAATGTCTGGGTCCAAGGTTTGCATAAACTCGTGGACCGCCGCAACCGCATCGTCGCGCGACATATCGCGCGCCGTGTAAACCTGGAAAAGTTCCTGAATATCGGTCGTCAGGCCGCGCGGTTCGACACCGGCCTCTTGGGCGCGATTGTATTTCGCCGCGATGTTTTCCTGCACGTCGGCCAATCGCTCGGCATGTATCCGCTTCCATATTTCGGCAAAGTGCGGGCGCGCCTGAGCAGCCAAGTCCCCCAAAGATTCTGCCATCTGCGACGCCCACGCCTCGAACTTGCGCATACCCCCCTCAAAATAGAATCCCCCGACCTTCACCAAGTCGGCCATTGCCGCAACGTCCACGCCAACATTCAGCCTGCCCGCCTTGCTCCGCAGACTTGCCAAGGCCGCATCATGCCGCTCCCTTGTGAACACTCGGTTGGTTGCACCAAACGCTCGCACGGCCGGACGGATGGTGGTGGTCTTCGGCCCGGCTAACGAGACTTTTCTGATGCGCCCTTTTGCCCTCACTGTTTTGGCGGCTTCTTCGCGTGCCGCGACCACCTTTTCTCTTGCGGCCAACTCCGCTTCGAGTGCGACCAATCGTTCCTGTTCGGTTTTGATCTTCGCCAGTTCGGCGTCGGTCAACGCCGTTCCGCCCTTGGCCGCTTGGCGTCGTCGCACCATGCCTGCCAGCGAATAATCTTGGGCTAGTTCGATTTGACGGGCAACGCCAGCGCGCCCCCACGCGGTTCCCGCAACCTGCGTCGCCACATCGAGCGCGTCCAGTCTGTCATTGTAGGTATCTACGGTCGCCTGCGCTTCGGTCTTGGCCGCAGCGTCCCCCGTTTCAGAAGCAGCAAACAGGTTCTCCGTGGCTTCCTGATAGGCGTTTTTCAGTGTGCGCCGATGATTTTGCAGCACAGCGACCTCTACCGGATTCAAGGCCAAAGGTTGCTCGCGTAGTTTCTGCACCAACCGCTGCGGGAGTTCCGGGTCAGCCTCAACGCGCTGCTTGGCCTCATCGACCCACTGTTGCCGCGTCTGCGGGGTCGGTTCCGGCAATGGCTGGGCCTCGCGTTCTTCGCGTTCGGCCTCCATAACGGCTTGCTTGATGGACGTGGTTTCTGGTGGTTTGGGTTCCGCGCCTTCCGGCAATAGCCCTGGCTCGGCAGGGGCTTCTGCGGGCGCGCCCGGCTCGGGCGTTACGACCTCCGCCCCGCGTGCCTCCGTCGGGCGCACCCCTTCCACGGGCTGCGGAGGTGTTTCGGCCCGCGAGATTTCAGCAGGTGGCGCTCCTGGCTCAACCCCCCTCGCCTTCACACCAAGGGTTGTCTGCCCCGCCCTGAATAACCCGCCCGTCAACACGGACGCGACGGCGGCTACGCCGCCAGCCTCCAACATTCGCTCCCACAAACCGGGGTCCAGCGGTTCACCCGTGATGCCGCTAGAAGCGAGTTCCTGGTTGGCCTGCTGAATGACTTCTTGCCCGCCCTCGATGGCGCCTAGCCGGATTGCTTGTATTCCGACAGACGCGCCCTTGGCCCATGCCGATTTTGCCGCCTCGGACGCGGCCAAGTTCTTCACGGCGGCTGCGGTCGCTTTCTTGGCGAACGCCCGCTGTGCCGCTTTGCCGCCGACAAACTCAAGTATTTTGGACACCTGCCACATCTCAATAGCACCGTTGATAAACCCAACAATCTGCGAAATATCTGCTTTTTCAGCCGGACTCGCATCTTCGGGCATGTCTTGGCGCGCGCCTTCACCTTCCACAAGGTAAGTCATTATGAACGGCGCGGCTGCCCCCTTGGTCGCTATAGCAAGCGCGACCGTTCCGACCATGTAGGGAATCATCCCACCAACCCGTTCGGCCAAGAGTTGTGGGTTGGTGAAAACGGCCTTCACGGACTCGGCCGGCGTTTCCGACAGGTAAGGTTTGGTCTGCTCAATGCTCAAATCCACAGCCCCACCAGCGAGCAGATACTTCACATAGCCCTCGGTGATAACATTCGCCTTGACCCGAACCTTTTTGGCGGCCATCGCCTGCACTTTGTCTAAAACGTCGGCCTCGCGGGTTTTCCCCACAAGCCGCAACAGCCCGGAGGCCACGTCTGTCTGCGCCCCCGGCGTCGGCACCAGTCTTGAAACGGAACCTGCCAGCAACGGAAGCGCCTTCTCGCGCATCCAACCCGCAATCTCCGGCGACAGGATTCCGGCTTGCTCCAAAAGGTTGGGGCCAATGGAACCCACCCTTACGAGGCGAGCCTTGGGACTTTCCATGAGCATGGCCGGGATGTCGGCAACCGTGTGGGCTAACCCCCGCTCAACCAACTGTCCGGTTTCCAATGTGCCGCCCGCAATCCGTCTCGCAGCATGGTAGGGGGCCTGCACAAGTTGGGTGAGAAAACTTGGAAGTTCATCCTCAGCAGAAGGTGGGGCATTCAAGTCGTTCGCCATGTCCAGCGAAACCCCTTGGTCAACGGCAAACTGCTGCGCCTCCCTAGCCCGCTTTCCCGCGTCGTCGGGGGCCTCGCGGGGCGCAGGCGGCTCTTGCTCGTCGCGCAACTGCTGGAGCGCGCCCATCGCAGGAGACACGGACACCGGCTCGTCGCCCTGTTCCGTTCTCAGCCGCTCAAGTTCTTCAAGTGCGGTTGGCATTAGCCTACCTGGATTGTTCCCATCGCAGTTTCAGTTCTGCCTGCTGTTCGGCCGCCAGGTCTTCCCACCCCTCAAGACTTTCCGGCCCCACTTGCGGGGCAACCGCGCCAGCGGCAGGCTCCGGCGGCTTCGGTAAAATCTTGCCTTCCTGTTCCAAGAGATTCTCGAACTTCTGAACCTGCTCCGGTGTGAGTGGCCCGGACGGGGCGGCTTGCACCGCCAACTCCCGGTCGCCTTCGGTGATGTCCTCTCCGGGCGTTATCACATGGCCATCCGTCCACAACCAAGAGGTCTCAAGTTTCCTGGTCCTGTCCAAAAGAGCCGCCTTTTCTTCGTCAGACCGATAATGCCAGAAATATACCGGCCACTTTTTCTTGAAGATTTCCACAGCGCGTGGCGAAACGGTAGCCCAATCCGGCCCCAATCTCGACAGGACATAATCAATGGCCTCCCCGGACTTCCGATAACGGTCGCTTTCCAGCACCCCAAGCGTTTGCTCAATCCACCTGCGCTCGAATGTGTCCTTCGGCGGCATATCCGGTAGCGTTGCCTCTAGCCTCGCGCTGGTTTCAATAATCTTGTCAAGTGGTATTTTCTTCGCTCGCATCTCTGATATAAGCGCACGGTGCAATACCACGGGGTCTTTGCCGTGCCGTTCGCCCTGCTCGACAGCATAGTTGACATTGTATGCTTCTGCTTCTCCCACAAGGTCTTCTAGCATCTGCCTAAGATATTTCGCGTCGGTCCACGATAGTTGACCCGTACTCGTGGCGTCGATTAGGCGTTGTCTGACACCCGCTACGTCCTCCGGCGTGGAATTGATGTGCAACCCGCGAGCGGCCCCAAACAGGTCCGACCACACCGCTGGGTTACTCTCTGTGTCTTTGCCTTCCATCCAATCATTGATGCGCTCCGTGAAAATCCATGTCGCTTCCGGCGAGAGTCCCGCGCCGAGGATTTGTGTTTTCAACTCTTTGCCAAGCGGTATCCGCTCTTCCTGGGGAAGTTCCCTGTTCTTATCCAGCGTGTCGATGATGCCAATGACCGCGGCGTTGGAACTGGCTTTGCGTTTTTGTTCCACAGCCGACAACCATCGCTTCCGGTCGGCTAACTGCTCCTCGGTCATGTCCTCTACGGGCAAACCCTCAAGTTTGTCCCTAGCATCCTGCCACTCCGCCGGGTCGTCGCTCGCCAGTTGGTTGTCAACTTGCGCCAAAACCGAGTTCGTCTCGAAGTGCTGGAGGCCGATAACCGCCTCTGCTGGCAGCATGGCTCCCGATTCCACCAAGCCCGCTATCGTTTCGCCGTATCCTTCCCTGTCGCCCTTTTCCAGAAACGCCTGCAAGGCAGTCTTGCCCGCAATCTCGGCGTCCTTGGCCCGGCGCGTCGTGGTGATTTGTATCGTCGCCCCCCGAATGTTGGAAATCTGCGAGAGGCTATACACTTGCTCCCGTTCGGTGCTGGCGGCCTCTGTCATGTCCGCTTCGGCTTTTGTCTGCAGCGCAGCGATGGCCTCTGGGTCTGTCGTGGTTTGCAGCGCGCTCAGATAAGCATCTCTGAGGCCATCCACCTTCAACCTCGTCTGGGCGTAGCCCACTACATCCTCGGCCTCCTTGATTTTGCTGGCAAAGGCTGCCAGTCGCCCGCCCGCCCGCGCCAACTGTTCCCCCGCCTCGACGCCCCCCGTGCGCACGTCCAACTGGCCGCGCACGCTCGGACCCACCGCCGGGGGTTCCTTCTCCGCGTAACGTATGGGGAATTTAGCCATCAGGGGAGGTATCCTTTTTTATACATCAAGCCCATTTCACCGAACCCCGTCAAAAGCGACGTGCCCGCGCCCATGAATCCGCCCCGCGACGCCGTTTTCGCCCGCTGGCCGTAAATGCTGCCCTGCAAACGGTCCAACGCAGCCTGGCTCCGGGCACGGCCCGCGCGAATCTGCCCTTCATAGCCAATCATCAGACCCTCAAGTTCCGCTTCGGCGGCTTGCTTGGCCTGGATCATCAACGGCGTGCCTTCGGTTGTCACGACGCCAGCCGCGCCTAGCCCTGCGCGGAGCCGACCTTGCTGGCGGAGTGCCGCTTCGGCCTGCCGTTTCTGCTGAAACTGGGTCTGCGCTTCCGCCGCCTTCGCTTCCTGCTCGGCCACCTTCGCGTTGTATTCGGCCATTGCCTGGCGGCTTTTGGCTTCGGCGGCGGCGGCTTGACCTGCCTGCAAGGTTCCGATCGCCTGCATCCCGACGCCTGCACCGATTATCCACGGCAGCATGGGAGCCATTAGGATGTCCCTCCAGCGAATTTGGCGTAACAGTATGCCGACTTGTCACCAAAGAAGTTTTCCATGACGCCCTCTATGTGAAAACCGAGATGTTCGGCCGTCCGAATCGCTTCCCCAAAGTCGCACTCGACAGCCGCCATCAACCGCGTCAGGTTGTGGGTTTTCATCAACTTCTCCATCCAGTCCCGAATGACCCGATAGGTGTCCTTCATGTGGTGGCGGGCATACTCGGTCAGGTCAAACCAGGCCCACGCCGTTGTCGCGTTCAGCAACTTGATACCCCCGACGCCCAAAAGGTCGCCATCGTGTTCGAGTGCGTAAACAAAGTCGATGCTCGACGGACACTCCTTTGGCCCGTGGCTGATGCTGTGTTCCGCCACGAAGCGCAGGTCCGCCTCAGTTGCGTTGCGCAGGTTCATTTTAGAATAGGAACCCAAACAGGTACACGGTCCCAGTCACGGCATTACCAGCAACCGTCACCTTGAACTTGATAACCGTCCCGGCCGCATACGCTTTTTGCATCGTAGGAGTCGCCGATGGCACGGGCGCGATGAGAATAACATCGTTGGCGTTGTCCAGATTGTCACCGGCGGTCGTCCCCACGAAGTCCGTCTCGGCCGTGTCTTGCCCGATGGTGAAATCCAGGCTGCCGCCGACATCGGCACTGGCCTTCAGCCACGCATGGGACAAGATGCACGTCTTGCCCGCCGGGACGGTGTAAATGGTTGTCTCGCCTGTCGTGGCCAGGTTGGTCCCAACCGTAGTCGTACTCAACAGCGCTACCGTTTTCTCTTTCGCGTCGGCCATCACGTGCTCCTTATGCCACCCAGGTTAGTGCTTCGTTGTCATACGCCAGTGCAGCGTTTTCGTAAAAGAGGTAATCGGCGACGCTCGGCAGACCTAGAGTAGTCACGGCGGCCGCCGCAGTCGTGTCGTCGAGAAGCGTCTGGATAAATGTGCTGATGCCAAGCGAGGCGAGGACCGTGCCCCCGGTTTCCCGCACCCACGTCGTGCCGTTCCCGACGATGAAGTAACTGTTGGTCGGCGTAATGGCAGCGATGGCAGTCAACAAGGCGCTGTATGCTTGAACATCCGTGCCGATTTCCAGGTTCACCAGCGCCTTGAACAACGCCTCGCTCGCTATGGCTAGGATTGATTCGCCGAGCGTGCTGGCGGATAACGCAGTCGCGTCGGCCAGAGCCGTTGCGGTTAGGTTTCCGCTCGCGTCGAAACTCAGATACTTGCTCGCACGGTCAATCGCGGTCGGCAACTCCATCGTGAGCGCAGCGTCCGTGTCTGGCATACGGATAATCCGGCTGATGGCGAGGTCCAGAATCAACTTCGTCAACTTGTCCATCGCCGCCTCGATGGTTTCCGCGCTGAACGCGCCCCCCTGCGCCAGGTCGGTCGTCTGCGTTTGCGGCGTGGCCCGGATGATATGGATTTCGCTCGTCGTGGCAACCGCCGTGACCATCTCAACCCAACCGCCCTCGCCGCTGGCTAGGACAACGGTGTAGTTGGTCGTCTCGACCAAGGTCGCTTCAACACCCGTGGCCGCCACGCGCGTCTTCACTACAACGTCGCTCGTGGCCGTGACGGGGAACAGGAACGGGACCGATTGGCCGACCGTGTTCGTTCCGTCCGCCGAGGTTCGGTTTGTGGTGTTGGAAATCGTCATGGCCTACCTCCCTACGACGTCCAGCCGGGCGATGATGGCCCGGACAGTGCAAGGTAATGGGTCTTCCCCGGAAATCACTATCGGGTCTTCCGGGTCGAACCCCCCGTCGAACGGCACTACTATGTCGCCGGTGTAAAGTGCCGGCGGCGTGTCGTGCGCCTCCGTCGTTCGCCACTCGATGGGAAACAGTTCGTCCGCCGAGGTTCCGTACTTCGCATTGAGCGTGTCCAGGAACGAAATCACGAGTTCGGCAATCTTCTTGAAACTGCCTTTGCTCGCGCCGCGCGGGGCGTTCGCGTATAACTGGTCGAGGCGCATCGGTTTCAGGGTGAACCTGAACGGCAACCCGATGGCTGCCTTGGACACTTCGTTTGCAATCGTGATGGCGCCGCCGCTCACCTCCTCAGTGGCAAACACCGCTCCGTCGCCGAGAACGGCAACGATTTCGCCTTCAAGGTGGTCTAGCCCCGTGAAGGTGTCTGTGGGGTCGCCGTCATAGATGATTCCGCAATCGACAAAGAAGGCGTCCGCCTGTTCGTCAAACGTGCGCGGCTGCATCCGCTCGATATAGCGCGCCGTCGAACCATTGACAGTCCGAAGGACGGAAATCCATACTTCGTCCTCGGTATCTCCGGGGATGGTCGCCACGCTCTCGACCGCGCCGGTGGCTTCTGCGTAAAGGATGTTCACGGTCGGAGCGCCGGGATAGAAGATGGGGTCCGGCACGGCTTCCGCCCGCCAGATGGTCTGGTTGGTGACGGGGGCCACGTCCCTATCCGTCTGGCTGATAACTACCAAGTCGTCGGTGAGTTCCGTCCAGGTGTCGGTGTTGCTCTCGCGCACCGCCACGAGGGTCAGGTCGTTCTTCAAGAAGATGTCTTGCAGACCGAACCCCAGGTCGGCGCTGGCCACCAACGCGCCGGTTTCGGCGTTGATTTTCCAAACGCAGGCATAGCCACCGCCGTAAACGACGCGGTTCCCGACGGCGTAAACGTAGCCATCCTTATAGACCACGCCCAGGCAAGTATTCGTGCCGTTCCCCGGCACGGGGTCAAAGTTCCACGCCTTGTTTAGTTGGTACGTGTCTCCCAGATGAAACGCCATGACAGCGCCGCGAACCTCGTCCGTTGCTCGGTTGACTCCACACGTGAACCACTTGCCAATTGATTCCACAACGCAGATGCGATAGTTCCCCCCGCCGCCGCGATTGGTCAATGAAGTCGCGTCGTAATAGTTCGAGACGCGCGTTCCGTCCGCCGAGGCCAGGATGATGGGGAAAAAGATGCTCGCCGGATAGTGAATCCAGTTCGGCACGATAACGTCACCGTTGCTTAACACGCCAATGTCGTAGGGTGGAGCGGTATAGCCTGCGCTCACCTGCCGCCACACCAGGTCGCCGGTATCCGCCGTCAACTTCGTAACTGCGATGTAGGAGCCGTGTTGACTCACAACGTAAACGTATTCCCCGTCGTGTGTGGGTCGGACTGAATACACATAATATGATGAACTCGTCCCCCAGTTCGTGTAAGCGGGCCAGTCGGTGACAACCTCAAGTTGCGGGTTTAGTTTGACCGGGGTGCCGGCACCGGCTGCTTTCTGCCCGGTATAGAAGTTGCCGTTGATGTCCTGGTGAACGTGGTAAGTAAAACTATAAGGTGGACTGCGCGTCCGAAGAATCTGTTGATACGCTTGGTCATAAAGCATGACTCCGAGGCTGCCGCCGGAACCAGTGACGATATTGCCCCAAGCGTCCACCGCCGAAATCACCGTGAGGTCCACGTCGGTAGATTCGGTTTGCGTCAACCCGACCAGATGCCGCGCCCAGGCCACGACGTTCTGCTCGCGCTCGTAGGTCATCGAGAGCAACGTTCCGTCGGCCCGGACACACCAGAGAATCGAGTCGGGGCTTTTCTGGTGGGCGAGGCTGACGATGCCGCTTTCGGTGATGTGCTCGGCCAGGGCCGTAAGATCCGGGGCCACATACTTCTGCTGGTCGGCGCTGAACGTGAACTCGCGGACTTTCCGCCCGACATAATCCACGAACAGGACAGCCGTATTGACCCGGACGGCCTGCAAGTCCTTCCCGCCGTAGGTGGACTGTATCTTCGCGCCGAAGTTCGTGGGCGTGAGCGGCGAGTCAAGTTTGTCAGACGACACGCGCCACTCGTCGCCGGACGTGCCGATAGCCAGGGTTTCCAGGGCTTCTATCCAGCGAATCCGGTTCGTCGCGGCCAGCGTCACGGAAAACGAGTCCGCGTCGTTCACCCCGGCCTCAAAATCCTCGTAATCGTCCGTGGCACTCAGCCAAAGGGTTTGGGGTTCGTAGTCGGTCCCGCCGTAGATGATGCGGCTCTCGAAGAACGTGATAGCCGTGGGATACCCGCGAACGCGCGACCAAGCGCCCTCCGCCCACCGCGTCGTGGAATTCGTGGATGCCAGGGCCGACAGGACCGTGATGTTCGCTACTGTCGGAGAGGCAATGCCGTCAATGCGGACAATGCCATCCTGCGTGGACAAATCAACAGACAAGTCGGCTGTGGCGGTCGTGTGACTCGTCCAGGCGGTCACGTCGATTCGATACAGAATATCGTCCTCGGTTTCGGTGCCCGCAAACGAGACATTCTTATCATCTACGCCAATCCAGGTCCGGTATGCGTCCCACGTAGTCCCTCCGTCCGCGCTGCGTTTCAACACCACCGTCGCTGTCCAGGTGCCGTGGGTCGTGAAAGTAAACGTGCCCTTGACGGCCAACTCGTCGCTCTCGTCAATCGCAGTGATGCCCAATGTGACGACCGTGTTGGCGCGCGGCTGAACAAGTTTCCACAGCGCCCCTATGTGCTCGTTCTCGAACGTGGCGGCGGAAGCCGTCAATGTTCCAGTGGCGGCTTTCGTCGTCACGCTCGATGTCATCGTCACGTCATCTTCCTCGGCGATGTCGTTTCGGGTGAGGAACGGCCCGTTCTCAAACACAATCTCATCCAGCGAGAACGAGGTCACAGTCGTGCGCGTCAGTTTCTGCGGCGCGTAGTTCGGGTGAACCAGCCACATCGTGTCGGCAATCTGCCGGTATTGCAGTTGCGGCAAATCGGCAACCAGATAGGGCGAAGCGGTCTCGACATGAACGCCGCCAACATCCAGCAGCGGCGCACCGTCGTGATAGAACCGAATGTAGAGGTCGCCGAATTCGCACATGTAGGCGATTTCGGAGGAGTAAATGAAGGGGACGAGGCGGACGCCTTGCGGGCTGTTTTTCGCCGTGGCGATATACTTCGTGCCGGGCCGCCGTGCCGCGTCGCCGTAAATCAAGGGCAGCATGTTCTCCAGCGTGCGGCAACTGGACGCATATTTCTCCACGTCACCCCGCGCGTCGATGTGCCGAGTGACTTCCCCGTTATTGAAACTCGTTACCGCCACATTGGGCATAATCAAACCCTAGCGTCGAGCCAAGTATTCCGGTCGTCGCGGCCAACCGTGTTGATTTCCTGCAAGTTGACCACGCGGGCCTTAGACATCACGCCCGCCAGTTCGTCTTGAATCTCCCGCCTGAGCACCTTGTCTTGCGCCAGCGGCATCACCATCGCCATCGCCAACTTGAGGACCAGCACCTCGACAAACAGGGGGTCGAACTCGGTGGGGTTCGCCACCTTCCTGATGTAAACCAGGTCAACCGCCGAATCATCCGTGAGCAAACGCTGGCCTTCCACGGCATACGACGCCGTTGTGTTGTAGAGAGTGCCCACGCGCAGAAAGTCGGCGGGCAGAATGAACTGGTGGCCCCACTGAAAATCCGGCGTGTCGGTATCTTCGGACAACTCGGCCCGCGCCGTCGCGAACCGCCAAAGGTGAGAGCGAAGAAGGGCGTCCCGCGTGTGCTCGTAATGCGTGCGTCCCTGGATGGCTTCCAGGGATGTGCCGGCCGCCAGGTCGCTGATGCGCTTCGCCCCTATCCGCGCCAGGGCGAGGTTGACGATAAGGGTTTCGCTGTATGCCATCGCTCACCCCAAAAATGTGGAAAGGGCGAGAGCGGAGAAGGGAACCCCCGCCCTTTCCAGACACATCTGCAACTCAAGCCTTACGGTCCCGCCACCACCGCGCCATCTGTGCTGAGCGGAACCCAGTAGCAATACAACGTCAGGGTTCCAGCGGCTATGTCGTCAACATCCCTGAATAGGGTGATGTCGGCGCCGCCACCGAGAACAATCCATTCGGTGGCGGTCATTACCTGAGCATCGTCCTCCGGGTTGTTGTCCACCCATACGTCCGTCGCGGCGAAATCCCCATTGTCAACCACCGTAGACGCGATAATCGCATCGGGATCCTCAGTTGTTCCGAGCGTGAAGGCGGTCGTGCCGGACGAGGACGTAATCCCCGTACTGCCTACCACACCGACAATCCGAACCAGCACGTCGCCGGTGACGGTAAACCAGACAGCATCGTCGTAGCCGGTCAGGTCGGCATTGGCTTTGAGCACTACCTGCGGCGGCTTGATGGCTACCGCAAACGTGGCTGCATCCAGGGCGTTGTCGGCGATGCCTGCTGCGGCAATGGCACCAGCCGCAAAGGTGGCAGCGTCAATCGCCGCATCCGCGATTTCCGTAGCACCAATAGCATCGTTGGCGATTTCCGCGTTCGTGATAGCATCAGCCGCTATTTTGGCGGCGGTAATCGCATCGGCGGCAAGCACAACACCGTCAGTTCCCGTGTCCGCCAGAATCGCATCCAGGTCAACGTTGAGCGCTTCCAGCGACATGGTGGCATTGCTGAAATCGGCAATCGTCGCCACGCCCGTATTGTCCATCGTGAGAATCTTCGCAATGAGCGAATCGTCCTCGACGTTGATGGGATAAGCGCCCGTACCGGCAGCCGCCCCAAACCAAGCAGGGGCCTGGTCGGCGTCCTCGTTGGCACCTTCGTCGGTCTCCACGTTCCCGGTTTGCTGCATATAGCCCGGGTCAATGATGGTCCCGGGCGTGTCCGAGGAAGCGTAGTTGTTGACGAGCGTGCCGGTGGCATTGCCGGAGAACGTAATCGCCGCAATGCCGGTGCTGAGGTTGGTCACTTCGTTGTCGGCAATGTAGCATTGGGTGCAGGCTTTGTTGCTGTAAAGCCCGCCCTCGGCATAAATGCCCCAAACGCGGTTGCCGATGACAACCAGGTTGTCCACAATGCCCGTGGACGCATCGAGCCACGTATTGGCGCCCGCCGTCACTTCGGTAGCGACGTTGTTGCTGATAATCATGTCGTCGGCAGCCGTGGCGAGTTGAATGGCGTCGATGAACTCGTCGTCGGTTTCGGACTCGCCGCTTAGAAACTCACAACTGTCGATGATGGAACCGTCGGCGTCCGCCTCAACCTCGATGGCGTGAACCACCGCGGTCAAACCGGGCTGAAACGTCAGGTTGTAAATCTTGACGTTCGCCGCACCGATGACCAGTTCGGCGTCCGCGGTATCGTAATCGAAGCGCGGACGGTTGGTGCCGGTTCCCAAACCGATGACGGTAATCCCGATAACGTCGAGGTTCGCCGAGTCGGTCGAGTTCCAGTTCTCGTTGTGGCCTTGAGCCACGTAAATCACGTCGCCGTTGTTGTCGGTACATAAATCAACGGCTTCGTCGAGGGTGTCTTTGGCGCCAATCCAACTGGTCCCTGCACCCTCACTCGCCACGTTCGAGTCCACATAGAACACGTTGCCAGTGCCGATGTTGTCCACGCTCCCGCCGACCTTGCTGTGCAGCAAGTCGAGGGACGCTTTCACGTTGTCGTCCTGCGCGGTGCCGCTGGAGGGGCCGGTGTAGTTGCCAAGCCGTTCCTCGGCCTGAGCAATCGGCACGGCCTCAACCCGGCCGACGAAGGCCAGGACCAGCAACAGTCCAATCAGTGCTTTCGTCTTTTTCCAACTCATCTCCAACTCCTTCCCGTTTGGGAGGGGCCGGGGGAACCTTGCGGTCCCCCTTGCCCTCCGTTTTCTTGGCCCAACTACTCAAGGATCAGGTCCACGAGGCCCGGCTCACCGTCCGTTGCAATCTCCATGCAGACACCCCACGGCTGCCGCAAGACTTCGGCAGTTGTGAGTTCGTGATGACCGGCATCACCGGCAGTCCCCAACGTCACCGGGCAAGAGATCATGCACCCGATGTCATAGGTTTCCGACCCATCCACCAGCAGCGGGGCAGGTCCCTTGGTCTGCGACCAGTAGAACTCGTTGGCGGCTACCGGACACAGCGCAACGCCGTTCGCCGGAGCCGTAGCATCGTAGGCGGCGAATACGAGGCTGCCGTAAAACTTGCTGCACGTCAAAGTGACTTCACCCGTTGCCAACATCGTGTTCCGCCAGGGCGTCGCCAACTTCAGGTCGATGTGCGTCTCGTCAACCATCTTCGACGCCAGGATGTAGTAGATGTCCCCCAGAACGGCCGGAGACACCTTGTTGCAGTTCAACCACCCGCCGGAGAAGGCGTTCTCGGCATAGCCGGTCGCCGTCCCTGCAATCGCGCCGGTAGTGACCAGCACCGTGATGTCTTTGTCGCCCACAGTCCGCGGGTATCCGTCCTGCACAATCGCGGTGTAGTAGGTGGTGGCGGTAACGCCACTCTGGTTCATACGCGCCTGCACCAGGGGGGACCCGCCCGCCTTGGCGTAACGAAACACGCGACCCTGCGTTGGAAACTCCAACTTCGTGCCGAGCATCCAGTTCTGGGTCGTGCTGTCCTCGTAGATGCTCTGATAGGGTTCCGTAATTTCCCCATTCAGAATACCTGCCTGAAACGCTGGCTTCTGTAGAATAGCCATCTTCCACATCCTTTCTGCGGGATTACCCCGCTAGATTCGTGCCCGATTTCGGAGGCGTCAGGCACTTTCGCCCGTTCCTACTGACACTCAACCTTGAGAACCTTGTCCTCGTCGTGCCTCATGGCGCCCAGATTCATATGGACGTAAATCTGTTGTGAGTAAGACAGGTCATCGCGTATGGACATCTCAACCGTGATGTCGTCCTGCACACCGAGAATGATTCCATCGCCCGCCCAGGCCCAGCACTCATACACGTCGTCGCTGCCGTCCACGTCGTTGGTGGTGCCCTTGACGATTTTGTTGCTCACGATCCAGTTGAGTCCGTGCCAATTCCAGATGATCTCGCCTGTCGCCAACGGCTTGGTCGTGTTGTAGTCGCCGCTGCTGTATTCTTGCTGACCGAGCAGGCTGGTCTTCTGACGCGGTGAGATGGCGCACCACAGCGGAGTGCCCTCGTCCACCTCGTTTTTGGTGAAATACTCTCTTATCAACTGGACCTTTTCCGCCGTCATGCCCACCTGGGACGCATCGCAATTGCCTTCGGAGCAATCGAAGGGAATGGTTCGCCCACCGGACGACTCCGTGTACTTGGTGTTGCCGCTCTGGGCCGCCCAGGTGATCGTGCTTCCGAGACGCCTGCCAGACGTGACCGTTGCATCAAAGGATGCAAGGATGATGTCGTCCTTCTTCCGATTGACGGCCCGCCGAAGCGCGGTGGCAAAGTCCGACATCGGGTCGAGGAGCGTCTGGAGGTCGTCGTCTTTGTCCCACAGGACCGCGTTGTGATACGGCGTGGTCTGAACCCAACGCCTTTGGGTCGTCGGGTCAACCGTGGGGGTGTCCACGTTGCGGCCCGTTTTCTCGACGAGCGACAAGTCGCCCATCATGTCGAACCCTTTGGCCGCAGCGCTTAGGACGGGTTCGACCCGCACAGCCTTGGCAAACCGGGAGTCCCTCTGCTGACAGACGTGGTAAAGCGTGCCTTTGACTTGATCAACAAACCACGTGGGGATGCCCCCACTCAGTGTAATAGCCATCACCGGCTCCTTTCCGTGTTGCGCGATTCAACTTATCCGCTTCGGAAAGGTTGTCCGGTTAGGGGGCTTCCCTCTCATGCGCTGAGTGGGCGGGCGGGCTACCGCCATCTTTGGGAACCGAACGGGTTACGTTCGGGTTATCCCACTTCTATCCGGTTGCGGGGGGTCTTACGATTGTCCCCCTGATGCTGCTGCTTTTTTCTTATGCAGTTCCGTCACAAGCGCCACCTGCGACTTGTGCTGCGGGTGCTTGCGGTCGTTGTACGCTTCCGATGCCATCGCTTCCTGAATCTTCGTATCCAACTGCCCGGCCGTTTCCCTTGCAGACTGGGACTGGTGGACAATCTTGTGCTCGTCGAACTGCGCGCCTATGGCAGACGCGAACCGGATAAAGTCCGGGTCGTTGCCGAATCGCCCCACGACGCGGGCCTTCAGTTCCGCGTTACCATCCACCCCCATTTCGATTGCCACGTTGCCCAAGTGCACGTTCCGGTCGTAGTTGACACCCCAATCCTTGCGAAGCGCGTCGCCCGTTTCCTTCACGCGCATCGTTTCGGCATCCTCACCGGCCTTTCTTCCCGCCAGTGCCCGCGTCGCGTCGAACGCCAGAAGCGCGTCGGCCTGTTTCTGATTCAGGCCGATTTTGTGAAAAAGCGTCTTGGCCTCGGTCACAATCGCTTCGTCGAAAAGTTCTTCCGGCAAATCCTCCGGCCGTTGCAGGTTGTATCCCTCTGGCGCACCGGGCCTGCCCCCCGCCGTGTAGAACGCATCCCATTCCTCGTCCGTGGCCTTTTCGCCCGGCACGACCACCCTGTTCGCCCCGAACGTCTTCTGGGCGGATACATAAGACTTCGCCATGTCTCCGAGGGTTTTGATCCTGTCGAGGCACGCTTCGCCCCTGATACCCTCATCGAGACTGTCCCGCCATCCTTCCTGAAAGTTTCCTTCCGCATCCACGACCCCAATGCCTGCGCCTTCTCCGCCTCCTTCGCCTTCTCCTGGTTCAGCCATCTTTAGGCTCCTCCTTCGTTAGGGTTCACTTTCAGCATGTTCCGTATTCCCAGCAATACCGAACGCCTGCCTTCGTTGAAGGCGGTTTTATCGGGACTGCCCTCCACGTATGTCTTGCGGTCCTCGAAACAGTGGTTTGCCAGGTGTTTCAAGACCCGTTCACCTTGCGGGCCGTGAAAGGCGGTCCGGTAATCCGCCGCGATTTTCTTCTGCTCGTCCGGCGTCATCTTTTTCTTTTCCTCCGCTTCGGCTTCCAACCCCTTTTGCGCATCGCCCCATAGATATACCTTCTGGCCCTCTTGCTAGTCGTCGAGCCGAACCTCTTTTTGGCTCTCGCCTTCAGCGCCCTTTTCATCTTCTTGGGCACGGTGCTATTCCTTCAGCGCCGCCATAACCTCGGCGGCGGGGCTACCCTCCTCCGGCGCCTTGCTCGTCTGCCCCGCTGCCTGAGCCGCCGCCGCGCCCAACTCCAACGCTTGCTGGGCTGCCATCTGTTGCTGCCGAGCCTCGCGCTTCGCGGCAACGGATTCGTCAGTGGCGATGTGCCTTGTCTTGACCCCCTGCGACCTGGCTACGTCGCGCAAGCCGTCATCAAATTCCAGTATGTCAATGGCCCCAGGATAGAAGGCGGCCACCTCGGAGAGGACGGAGGCGAATTGCAGGAACCCCTTGGCTTGCTGGTCCCTGAGCGCAAGGGCCAGTTCGCCCTTGTATTCGATGGTCAACTCCTGACCTGCCAGTTCGGGCGGTGGAGGTGGCAACTTTCCGTTCCGAATCTCCAGAAGCAACGACCGCGTAATCGTCGGGTCGAGAAGTTCGGCCTGCATCCGAGCCATCGGTGACGCAAGCCTGCGCAGCCCCTCTTTTATCCTCTCGCGGATTTCGACGGTGGTGCGCCGATCGCCCGTCAAATTCATCAACTGGGCGAAAATGTCTCGGAAAAACGCCTTGTGGATAATCCCCTGCAAAAACTCCATCACCTTCTCGTTGATTGGGAAGTTGCCGAGCAACCCACCCTCTACGGCTTTGATGCTGCCCATTTCCTGGACGAAGTTGGTTGCGCCCGGCGTCATGTCCACGATGCCCTCAAATGTATCCAGTACCTCTCTGGGCGGATTGTTGTGCCGGTTGCCGCACTCGACAAAATCCCTCCATACCTGCTGGATGGTTCTGACCACGGGAAGAATTTCCGTTCCTATGCCGCGACCGTATTTCTCGCTCGAACTTTTCGACCAGCGTGCCACGGCAAAGGGGAACTCCCTGAACCCCCCTTCCTCCACAATCAACTTGTCTTTGACATCGACAAACACCGACCTGAAAGGCATATTGCGGCTATCCGCAAAGCGCGGGTTCCCGTCCTCTCGCGGCCCGACGTAATGGATGAACTCAAACGGCTCGTTCTGCGTTTCGGGTTTTTCCAACGCCTTCCTGAGTAGGTCGCCAAGGTTGTCCACGCCAAACTTCTGCGCAGATTGCCGGGCCGTCAAAATGAACGACAATATCATGTTGTCAACCCGGCCTTCGGCGTTCTCCAAAATCTGATACATGGCGATGTCGAAGTCTTTATAGTTCAACCCGCCTTCTTGGCGCTCCTCTTCTTTGGGCCTGACAAACCCCCACTCCGTAAAGAGATTGCACGTCCCGAAAACGTGAAGCGACCGCAGCGATTCGTTGAACTGAAGCATGAAGTTGGAGCCAAGCATGTCTTCGTGCAACACTTCCGTCGCAAAGGACAAATAGCGAGAAACGGTCTCGACGTTCATCAAGTCCTGGTCCTGCACGCCCAAACCGAAAAACTCTCGTCCAGCCGCGATAATCGCAGACGACATATCGGATGCCATGTCCTTAGAGTCGAACCTGGCCGTGGTGTCGTAAATCTCCGCCGTCCGGCTTGTCCCCGGCTCGGAGGTCGAGGTAATCTGGTTCTCGCGCGGGAAAACCAGGTCCGCCGTCTCCTGCCACATCGAGCGGAAAGTCGCCTGGTCGGTTCGTTCCCGGTCACGAAGGCCGATGATTTCTTCAGCAGTATCGAACATGCTATCCGCCTAACAGTGTTTTTCCGCCCGTCGGCATCGGCTCCAAGGCGCCCGTGATAATGGTCTTGCGGAACCCCGCCCGTCGCCGGGCTGCCCTGGCCGCCCAGTCCTCCGTCTCAGGCCCGGCCTCCGGTATTACCGGCGGTGGCGGAACCGGCGGCGGCTTCACGCTTTTCGGTTTCGAGAATAGTCCGGCCACGTCGCACCTCCTCTACGCAAGAGCAAAGTCGTTCCGGGCCTTCGTCTGCCGGTTCCTGGTCGCACCGACGCGGGCAATCTTCGACCCGCTGGCGGCCAGCACGAAATAGTTGAAGGCGTGCCGGTAATGGTCGCCGCCGCTACCAATCGTCCGGTATCGGTAAATCGCCGTTCCCGACCGCTTGTTCGTCTCCAGCACCTTTGCGGCGTTGCACAGTTGCCGGGCGAACTCATCTATCTCCGGGCAGGTCCGCGGCAACTCCACGCGCTTCTCCGAAACAATCCGGTGCGTCGTGTCGCAAATCTCCGTCCGGTTGACCCGGACAATCCCAGTCTCCTGGTTGTAGTCCGCGCCAAACGCCCGGTTCTCGCCATACTCGCACAGATAAATGCGGTAGGGTTCGGCATCCTGGAAACTACGGGCCGCGTCCTCGTAAGGCCGAAGGTCGATGACAGCGCTTTTGACGCCGAACCGCTGGGCTAGGTCGTGAATGTCTTCCCACTTCGAGAGCGTCGCCACCTTGAGAATGTCGTATCGTTCGCGCCCCGTCCGCGTCCCGATGACCACGTGCTTGATTTTGCCGACATCCACGCCCATCGCGCACGGGCCGGGGTGACGGGTCAACATCAAATCCGACCCGCAACATTCCTTCACGACGCCGACCGACAACTTGTCCTCGGCCGCGACGTAGGGCAGCCCCAGCCGCAGACGGTAAACATCGCCCAGGTTCCCTTGCGGCGGGTCGTTGAACTCGGCCAGAATCTCCGCCGGGTCGTTGAACGTGCTCGACAACTGCGACCAGCGATACCCCTGCATGAACGCCGTGTTCTCCCTCACCGCCGGAACCCACTCGGTTTTCTCTATCCCCACGGGCTTCCCGCACTTCTCGCACGCGATATACCCCGTGCCGTCCGGCCGTTCCTTCACGCAGCCGGGGAAACTCGCCTCCGCGCACGTCCACCCCCCGCAAGAGCAATACCGGAACAGGTGCCGCTGGTCGGAAGTCTGGAACACCTTGTCGATGCCGAAACCCGGCAAGGTCGGGTTGGCGATAAAAACCTCCTCTTTCACGTTCGAGTGACCCATCCGACCACGGGCCTTCGCTATCACGGTCTCATCCATGAGGTCCAACTCGTCGAACACCACGCGGTCAACCGGGATGCTCCGCAACTTCGGCGATTCCTTCTCCCCGTCACCGACGCCAATTTGCTGCGTCAACCGCGCCCCGCGAAGATACAGCCACGCATTGAAAATCTTCTTCAAGGAAGCCGTGTCCGTCCCCCGCTTCTGGGACTTCACAAACTGTCCTATCGCCTTCCGGTTGGCCTGAATCAGCGGGTTGAACCGGCTCTTGGAAAACTCCCCAACGTCGTCCGCCGTGGGCATGATGTAGAGAACGCCTTGCGGATACATGCCGTGAATCATTCCGTGCAAGGCTTTCAGAATTTCAAGTTCGGTGAACCCGCCCTGCGTGCCCTTCATGTAGCACGTCCGACGCGCTTGACTCTGCATCGGCTCCAACTGGTAGCCGTGACCCTCAAGCGTGAAAACCCCCGTTCCGAGCCGAATCTTGTTCAGATCCGCCCAATACGCAGGGTCAATCGCTGCCAGGTCTTTCGGCTCCAACTCAGTCATTCTGCCCTACTCCGCGTCTTCTTCGTCCCCAGCGACCTCGTTCACGTTCTCGCTGGCGTCCGACATTTTCTTCGTAAGCGAGGCCGTCATGTGCATAGCCGCCCCCATACACGCATGGACCGGCCCGCTCCACCGAAGCAACCACTCGTTTTCGGAACCATCCTTGGAAGGCCGACCCGCGCAAACCACGCCGTAATCGTGGCGGCGGAAAAGTTCGTCCACCAAGTCCTCCGTGCTCGCGAGTTCCAGCGAATCGTTCATCCACCGCTCCCCTTACGCCCCGACGAAAAAGGCCGTGCGAGGGTGTGGCCCCACACGGCCTTGAATCTCACGATTCCTCCGGGGATCAACCGGAGTCGTCGGGACTATTCAGTTTGTCCGCTCATCCTTCGGGTCCGCTTCAGACATCGGAACCTCCCATTGCCTGCAGGCCCTTCACCATGAGTTGACCCAGCGACGGTGATGCTTAGGCGAGGCACCTCGCGAGAGAGTAACCCCCCGCTCAAAGTGCGAACACACACAACGATAAGTGCAGTCCCAGCAACTCCACCCGGGGCAATCTATGATAGCCGCCGAGTCAAACGTCATTAGGCATGCCAGGCACCGCTCCTGCGTAAGGTCACGTCGCATCAGGGACTCCGCGGAAGCGTTCATAGCACCTTGCCTATCTCAATCCGGCCCTTCTATCGCGGTGAAATACTCGCAGATTGCTGTAGTCAGCCCGAGTAACTCGGCCGAGGGCCGCTCGCGGTTCTCAATGCGGCGGAAGATAATCTTCGCCACCCTGGCGGCGGCCTCCTCAAACCTCCACCTCAAGTCCGCCGTCGACAGCCCCTCGCCCGTTTCCTGCAGCAAACCCGCCCGCAACGCCTCGGTCGCCGTATGTCGCCCGTCACCAGAATCTTCGTCTTGCTCCGCCATCCGCTCACCCTCCAGTAGATTGCCTATCTTAACAGCGTCCCAAAACCAGTTACTCAAAGGGGGACATGATTATTACTTCGACCCCGCCCCCTTGGGGGGTTTCGACCTCATCCGACCCCCCCCTCTTCACAACACCCATTTGACCCACTTGCTCACCGTTGGCAGTCAACAGGGGCTTCCCGTCGCGGCACAACACCATCGCGCCTGGCGTTCCATAGAATCCAATCTCGACCTGTTCGCCGCTCGCCAACCTCACGCCTCCACCCCCTACCCGTGGTATGCCGCCCACGCCCAAAGGCTCGAACCGCATTGCTGGCCTCCTATGGCCGATAACAGCGCAACATTCTGCACATTATCGGACGTTGGCTATGCCTCAGCCTCGACGGGCTCCTGCTTTGAGTTGTGGTCCAGGGCGCGGAGGCAGACCGGGCAGGCCCGACACGTATCGGAACTGAACCGAGTCCCACACCCTGAGCAAACCTCCAACATCCTAGCACCCTCGACAGGCTCGGCCTCCTGTTCGCCTCCTGTCAGCGCATCCACCGCCCTAACAGGCTCGGAGGCTTGCGAGGTTGCCCCAGGTTCAACAATCGGGGCGTCGGCAGGCTCCTGGGGCGCTGAATCGCCCTGGTTATCGTCGCGCGGGTGGCGCAGTGGCTCTGGCGCCACAGGAGTCTGACTCCCTAAAACCTCGTCCGATACACTTTCTCGCTGGCTATCTATCGGAGTTCCCCCTTATGGCCCGGACGGCCCGGGACCCCCATCCGTCAGCAGCAGCCGCGACAGCCGCAACCCCTCCAACCGCTCTGCCTCCGAGTATTCACGCATCCGACCCACATCCACGGCCACAGACTCCACGTAAACCCCGCGAGTCCGGCCTATCAACTCCAGGTTGCGGGTTTCTACGGCCAAATCACCCTTCGCGTGTGCATCCGCCATGATCCGCTCATGCTCCGACACGATCCAGTCCAACGAAAAGGACGCCTGAGCCTCTGCAAGGTCTGCTCGATGCTCCTCATACTCTACTAAAGCCTTTACTATAGCCTTCCCCTTGCGCACTTGGTAGGCTCGTCGCCTGAGCCAGTCTTGCGGATGTCCGTCTCTGCTCTGAACATAACCCGCACCCAAGTAGGCTTTTAGGGCATTTCCATCTTGGACGAAACTTGCGAAATAGGCCCGTTGCTTCGGATTCATCAGCCGCCACGTCTTGTCGGTGACACCCCTGGGCTTTGCGGGCGCTTTGCGGGCTTCCCCTGTGTGGGCTACGCCCTGGGGCTTGTCGTTATCTGGCTTCATTCTCGTCCGGCCTCTCCAGCCATTTCATCGAAGGCCGCGGGCGTTACCGGATCGCCGGGCTGCCTCGTGGGAGCGGGGGTCAGTTCCTTGATTCGCTTGTTCGCGCGTTCCACGGCCGCGTCCACGGCCAGCGAAACACTCCCCACCAGCAGAGGCCAATCCTTCATGGCATCCGCCAGGAGCGCAGGCAGGTCCGTTCCTGTCTGGAACCGAGCAAGGGGCGTGGTTTCAATCTCCCACAGCGCACGGCCCCGCGAGTCCACACCGCAGAGCGAGGCCCGGATGCAGGCTGGCATGGGTATCTTCTCCGCAGGGGCCTTATCTTCAGGGGAGGGCAGGGGGCTACCTTCCGCGGTAGGCTGTTGCTTTTTCGCGTCCTGCGGATTGTGGATGTGGGCTTCCTGCTTCACGCGTGGTATTATAACATCATCGTCCGGGCGTGTCAAGTGTTTTGAGGCGGCGACTTGCTGCGCGGCGCGTGAAAGTTATGCACAATGGCCTTCTGGCGGCTTTCCCGTATCTGGTGGGCGACCGGCGGCAACCTACAACCGCTGGGGGCGAAAAAAGTTTTTTATTTTCTTCTTGCTTCTGGCCGTCGGCGCGGTATGGTGGAAGCGGACGAGAGGCGAACCCATGACCACACACACGGAAATAGGGGCCGCGCGGCGCTGGAGAGACCCGCCTTCGGGCTCGTCACTCGTCCACAGTGTCCGCGCGGCCCTCTCTCTTTGGAGGTGGGACGATGAGCGAGACCATTAAATGCTCGATGCAGTGTCTGGCGTGTAAGCGTGTGAACGCCTGGCCGATGGTGTGCATCACTAGGCGCCGTCGGCGGCGAACACAAAACTATGAACTTTGTGAGGAGTGCTACTCCGATGTCAAGGCCCGCTTGCTACCGTCGCCCACATGGGCAGATTTTGAGCGGGCGGTTCGAGAAGTTGCTGAAGACCGCGCGCTTGGATTAGCGGGCTATGCCAGCACCTAACAAGGGCAGGGGGGCAGGAGGTGGGATTATGAAAGAGCAAGCGAAGCACACAGCGACACCGTGGAAGGCGTGGGGCCTTGAAGTGGTGAGCGGCGTTGTGCAGACCGAGGATGAGGCACCCCACCCGGTGGCCTACTGCGACAGATCATGGCCTCACGAGATATGCAAAGCCAACGCCGCCTTTATCGTCCGCGCCTGCAACGCCCACCACGACTTGGTGGCGGCGCTGAAGGAATACCGAGAGGCCCTTGCACTTGCGGGCCGCGAAGGGGTGGAGATTCCCGACAAGGTGGCCGTGCCGCTTGTGCGCGCCGACTGTCGAGCCCGCGCCGCAATCGCCAAGGCGGAAGCCTAGCGGTCGCTCTCTTTCTCGGCCGCTTGCTTTTCCTTCGCCTCGGCCAGGGCTGCGGCCAGGGCTGCGGCCAGGGCTGCGGCGGTCATGCTTAACAGTGCCTGCGCTCCCGCTCCCGTTGGAGATAATCCACCCCAACCGAGTGGAAACAGGTCTAGGGCTTCTGCTACACGATACGCAAACGCATATCCTCCCTGCCGAATGTAGTCCAGCATTTCCCCGATGGTGGGGGCGGCAAACTCACCGTCTTCGGGGTCGGCCAGCATACAAACTTCCATTTCGCCGGTCTCGCTATCCGGCGACCAATACCAAGTGCTATTCTCTTGCGGATACCCGGCTGCCTTCAGCCTCTTGCACAGTTTGGGGCTCGGAATGTCAGGGTTCATGCACAGCGTCCGTCCCTTGCTCATCACCCGCCTCCTACTCGTTCGCCCGTTTCAACAGCACGTCCGCATGGCACGGCTCGTCCAGCGCGCACCAGCAGACCAAATCCTTGTCGCGCAGTTCGGGCAAGCGCCGTATCCATTCCGATAAGAGCGCTTGCAGCCAGAAGATACCGAACACAGACACGCCCGCCCGCTCCAAATCTTTCCACCGCCGCCACCAGACTAGTCGGTAGAGGTGGAGTGCCCTCGGTCCTCGGAACGGGTTACCCCAGAAACCGGGCCTCGCCACGCTGACCGTGTTCGGCGGCATGCGCCAGCCCTTCGTCCGCTTACGCTGAATGCGACGGGGTTTAGTCATCGGCCTTCCCCTCCTCGTTCGCCAGCGTAGCCGGGTCTGGCTTTCCATCGAGCACGTCGCCGATGCGCTCGACGATGCCGCGACAGTCGGGCACGACGTAGCCGATGGGTTCCTGGTCCGGCCCCCTCGCACACTCGGCGTTTATCCAGTCCACGACTACCGCCAGCGTGTCCCGCAGCCGCTTGGCCTCGGCCTTTAGTGTGCCGTGTTCGATTGTGAGTTTGTCATAAGCCCTGCGGTGCTCGTCTAACTGGCTGTCTGTGGCTTCGTGCCGAACCCACCAGCGCCATGTCTGCTTAGTTTCCGTCGTCATCGCCCTTCCCCTTTCTGGCGTCCTCTCCTACTTGCACAGGCCCAGCGCCTCCGCCGTTCGCGTCACGGGCCTGCCTCGCTTGTCCGGCAACACCTCCACGGTGATGCGGCAGCGGTAGAACTTGTCCGTTGGCCGGATGTATTCCCGGGGTCGCG
>Ga0307380_10002872_pt1 | contig 24140 bp, 27 predicted proteins | sample UN3MG_FD_202239 | JGI IMG/M metagenome (GOLD analysis project Ga0307380, IMG submission 202239) | Soil microbial communities from Risofladan, Vaasa, Finland - UN-3 | ecosystem: Environmental > Terrestrial > Soil > Coastal area > Acid sulfate soil | place: Finland: Risofladan, Vaasa | collected... | reverse complement strand
AATCTCGAAGATATCTTAAAAAATATTCAATAACAGATTAGCCGATTAGCAGATTAATTTTTCTTGCTTTTCTCACTCGAATATAATATAATATTTCTAAGTTCACATTCTGAACATATAATCTATCTTTAGAAGAGAGTATAGGGTAAGGATGGGGTAGGGGTTCGATTCATCGAACCCGCATCTTTATCTGCAATAGGTAGATTGGGAGATTTTATCAGATTGGAGGATTAAACAAATGAAAGTCACAATCATCGGCACCGGCTACGTCGGCCTGGTTACCGGCACCTGCCTCGCTGACTTTGGTCTCTCCGTAACCTGTGTTGACCAAGACGAAACAAAAATTTCTCTTCTTAATTCCGGTGGCGTCCCTATCTACGAACCCAATCTTGCCCCCCTTATCAAAAAGAACGTATCAGCTGGCCGACTTACTTTTACCACTGACCTTGAAAAAGCGGTAAAAGAATCCAAAGTCATCTTTATCGCCGTAGGCACTCCTTCCAACGATGATGGATCAGCAAATCTTGTCCAGATTAAAGAAGTAGCAAAGCAAATCGCTTTATCCATTAATAATTATAAAGTCATTGTTATTAAAAGCACCGTTCCAGTAGGCACCACCCGCAAAATCAATGAAATAATTAATTCTTTTTCTCCCTCGCCCTTGAAATATCCTTTCGACCTCGTCTCTAACCCAGAATTCCTTCGTGAAGGTTCGGCAGTATATGACTTTACCCATCCTGATAAAATTGTAATCCGGTGTGAAAATGATAAAGCAAAACAAATAATGCAGGAAATCTACCGTCAATGCTTCGACCCCCTGGCAATGGAAAATTCTCAAAAAGTTCTTCCCACTCTAACTTATTGTCAGGATGAATATGATACGGCACGAAACATTCATGCATTGGTTATTTTAACCGAATGGAACCAATTTAGAAATATTGATCTATTAAAAATAAAGAAATTACTCAAATCTCCCATCCTTCTCGACCTAAGAAACCTATACGAACCCGCCCAAGTAAAAGAATTGGGATTTATCTATGAGGGAGTGGGGAGGTCATGATGAATATATTAGTAACTGGTGGTGCGGGATTTATAGGTTCAAACTTTCTAAATCTTTTTGTCCCTTGCTATCCTAAGTATAATTTTATTAATTTTGATAAACTTACCTATGCTGCTAATCTTCTAAGCCTAAAGAATATAGAAAGCTTGCCTAATTACAAATTTGAGCAAGGGGATATTGCTGACTATGAAAAAGTGATAGAAATTTTTGGCCGATACAATCCTGATATGGTGATTCACTTTGCTGCCGAAAGTCATGTAGATAGAAGTATCCTTGGTCCTGCTGAATTTATCCAAACAAACATTATTGGCACTTTTAATCTACTTGAAGCATGTCGAAAATTTTGGAAAAATCTCCCTAAAACTAAACAGAAAAAATTATTTCATCATGTAAGTACTGATGAAGTTTTTGGTTCCTTAGCCTTAGACAAAACCGACTATTTTACCGAAAACACCCCTTATGCTCCCCACAGCCCTTATTCAGCGTCTAAGGCATCAAGCGACCATTTAGTAAGGGTTTATTTTCATACCTATGATATTCCCATAAAAATTACTAACTGTTCAAACAATTATGGGCCTTATCAATTTCCAGAAAAACTAATTCCTCTAATGATTTTAAATGCGCTAGAAGAAAAACCCTTACCTATATTTATGGCAAAGGGGAAAATGTACGAGATTGGCTATATGTAGAAGATCATTGTAAAGCAATCTGGATGGTCATCCAAAATGGTCGAATTGGAGAAACTTATAATATTGGCGGCAGTAATGAATGGAAAAATATAGATATCGTGAATAAGATTTGTGATATTTTAGCCGAAGAATTAAAAAAAATCCCCTCGAATTTAAAAAATTGATAACTTTTGTAAAAAACAGACCAGGACATGATTTGCGTTATGCTATAGATTCTACTAAAATAAAAAATGAATTAGACTGTCAGCCCGAAGAGACTTTTGAAACTGGTTTAAAAAAGACTATAAGATGGTTCCTAAATAACAAAGCTTGGATATACATTATCAAGACTGGTGCTTACAAAACCTGGCTTGCTAATAATTATAATAATCAAATATAATTAGAGTAACTTGTAATTTGTAACAGTTGGAATGAAAGGAGTCCTTTATGAAAGGAATAATTTTAGCCGGTGGCTCTGGTACCCGGCTCTATCCATTAACTAAAATAATATCCAAACAATTATTACCTCTTTATGATAAACCGATGATTTATTATCCTTTATCAGTATTGATGCTATCAGGAATAAGAGAAATTCTTATAATATCTACACCTCAGGATATTCATTTATATAAAGAATTACTGGGAAATGGAAAACATATCGGCTTGCACTTTAGTTATGCTATTCAAGATAAACCAAGAGGCATAGCTGATGCCTTTATTGTGGGTGAGGATTTTATTGGAAAAGATAAAGTTGCACTAATCTTAGGTGATAATATATTTTATGGACAAGAATTTATCGAGAAATTAAGACGAGCAGTTAACAGAGAGGATGGAGCAACTATATTTGGATATTATGTAAATGACCCTACAAGATTTGGAGTAGTTGAATTTAATGAGCAAAGAAATGTTATTTCGTTAGAAGAAAAACCAAAACACCCTAAATCAAATTACGCTATACCAGGATTATATTTTTATGATAATGAAGTAATATCAATTGCAAAGAATATTACACCATCTGATAGAGGGGAATTAGAAATAACTGCAGTTAATAATGAATATTTAAGAAGAGGAAAATTAAAGGTCGAGCTGCTGGGTAGAGGAATGGCTTGGTTGGATACTGGAACCTGTAGCGGTTTATTAAAAGCGGGAAATTTTGTAGAAACTATTCAGACCAGACAGGGTTTATATTTGGCTTGTATAGAGGAAATAGCTTATAGAAAACGATATATAGATAAAGAGCAATTATTAAAATTAGCTGAACCATTAAAGAAAACAGATTATGGAAGGTATTTGATAAGTATAGCTGAGGAAATTAAAACAGTGTAGCATTCAATCTATACGAAACAAAAGAAACAAATTATTAAGAATTTGTCAGATGCTTATATCAGATACTTATACTTATTAGTAAAAAATAAGTAATTCTATTTTAGTAAATAATATATGCAATTTTAAAAAATATGGATAAATTTGATATATTTTTAAGAAAAGTGATTCGCAGCAAATTAGAATATAAAGACGGAATATATTTTTCTCAAAATACCAATAAAATATCTTTTCCCAAAGAAGGTTATCAAAATTGTTTTCAAATTGAAGATAATAGCTTTTGGTTTAAACATAGAAACAACTGTATCATAGAAATAATAAATAAGTTTCCTCCTCCGGGAATTATTTTAGATGTGGGAGGGGGTAATGGATTTGTATCTTTAGAAATAAAAAATAATTGCTATGAGATAGCATTACTTGAACCCGGCATATCAGGCATACTAAATGCGAAAAAAAGAGGACTGAAAAAATTAATCTGTGCTAATTTTAATGAAATAGATCTATATCCAAATTCAATACCTGCGATCGGAACATTTGATGTTTTAGAGCATATACAAAACGATTATGAATTTTTAAATAAAATTTACAAATGTTTAATCTCTGGAGGGAAATTATATGTAACTGTTCCCGCTTATAATTTTTTGTGGTCTGTTGAAGATAATATCGCGGGTCATTATAGAAGATATAATTTATATCAATTAGAATCAATTGTAAAAAAAATAGGATTAGAAATTGAATATTTTACTTATATTTTTTCGATATTACCTATACCAATATTTTTATTCAGAACATTACCGACTAAATTAAATTTACAGAAAAAAGAAACACAAAAAGGAACAAAAAATGGGCATAAAATAAGAAATGGATTAACAGGAAGTATCTTACAAAGAATATGGGATAGTGAACTTAAAGCTATTTCTAAAGAAAAAAGTATTCCTTTTGGCGGAAGTTGTTTATTAGTTGCCAGAAAATAATTAATTTTTATTCAAGATATAAAATCAAAATATACCAAGGTGAAATAATTGAAAAAATTATCTATAGTAATACCAGTTTATAATTCTGAAAAAACAATTGAAGAAGTTGTTAATGAAATAGAAATTGCAGTTTCTAAATTAAATTTAAAATATGATTTAGAAATTATATTGGTAAATGATTATAGCAAAGATAATTCTTTACAAGTATGTAAAAATATATGCAAACATAAGTCATTTGTAAAATTAATTAGTTTTTCAAAAAATTTCGGACAACATAATGCTTTAATGGCAGGAATAAAAATCGCTTCTGGTGACTATATAATTTCTATGGATGATGATCTACAAACACCTCCTGGTGAAATGGGAAAATTAATAGACGAACTGGAAAGAAATAACTATGATGTTGTATTTGCAAAATACAAAACAGAAAACAAATCAATGTTTAGAATTTTCGGTAGTTTTGTAAATGATTTAATGGCAAATACTTTAGTGGAAAAGCCTAAAAGTATAACAATAAATAGCTATTTTATTATGAAAAAATATATTGCTAATGAAATAATTAAATATGATCATGCTTATCCTTATATGGGAGGACTTATTTTTAGAGTTACTCAAAATGCAGGCAATGTACTAATTCAACATAGAGATAGAAAAATTAGTAAATCTAATTATACCCTTAATAAACTCCTGCAATTATGGTTTAATGGGTTCACAAGTTTTTCGGTTAAACCTTTAAGGATTTCTAGTGTCTTCGGGTTATTTTTTTCAATTACAGGATTTGTATATTTATTAATTATAATCATTAGAAAAATAATTAATCCTGGGATACCAACTGGGTGGACATCTATAATGGCAGCCATAATATTCTTTGGAGGGATACAATTGTTAAGCATTGGTTTATTGGGTGAGTATATAGGAAGAGTATTTTTATCAATAAATAAAAAGCCACAATATGTAATAAAAGAAAAATATAGTATAGATAAAGTGAAGAGTAAGAATGACAATAATTAAGAATATTAAAGATATTTTATATTTGCAACTAATTTTTGTGCTTTTTTCTTTTATTGGGGTTATTGCCAAAACTGCATCACAATACGATTTATTTTCTACAGGATTTATAAAATGTTATGGATTAGAATTATTACTAATTTTAATTTATGCATATTTTTGGCAAAAAATTATTAAAAATGTTAAATTAGTAGTTGCGTATTCGAATAAAGGGACAGTTATTGTTTGGAATTTATTATGGGCAATATTATTTTTTCAAGAAAATATTAATATTAATAATATTATTGGTTCCGTAATAATAATATTTGGAATTGTGCTGGTAACAAGCGATGGTATATAAGTATGTACTAATATTTTTATTTTCTGTTTTTATTGCCTCAGTTTCTCAAATTTTACTTAAAAAGAGTGCTAACAGAAATCATAATAGCAGAATAAGAGAATATTTAAATAAATATGTAATTATAGCATATTTTATATTTTTTATCTCTACAATATTAGTTATTATTGCTTATAAAGGTGTTGAATTAAAATATGGACCTATCATTGAATCTGTCGGTTATATTTTTATATTGATAATGAGCAAAATATTTTTATATGAAAAAATTACTAAAAATAAATTATTAGGCATTTTTTTAATAATTGTAGGTATATTTGTTTTTAATATTAACTAAACGAAATATTTTTAAAGAGGTAATGAATTATAAAGAATCATATTTTAGATTTTTGGAATTCGCAAGCTGATAAATTTAGTACTTCTCATGATGCTAGCTGGGGTGATATTTATGCTATTAATCTTGAGATTGATAATATTAATCAATTTATAAAGCAAGGTGACGATGTACTTGATGTTGGTTGTGGTAATGGCTATTCAACACTTCATTATTTTAACAAAAATATTAATTCCATAACAGGAATTGATTTTAGTGAGAAAATGATTGCAGAAGCTAACAAGAATAAGAAGAAATATGGCTATACAAGCAATATCTTTTTTAAAGTTGATAATATCAAAAATCTTCAGTTTAAAGATAATATTTTTGATGTTGTTTATACCACAAGAACACTTATTAATTTATCGACGTGGAATGAACAAAAACAAGGAATCTCTGAGTGTGTTCGTGTCTGTAAAATAGGGGGTACGATAATATTCTCTGAAGCATTTTGGGAACCGCTTGTTTTGCTCAATTCGATACGCTCCTTAAAATCACTTCCTCCACTTGTAGAGCATGATTTTAATCGTTATATAAAGAAAAAATATTTAGAAGAGTTTCTTATTTCACAGAATATCAAGTTTGAGGTAATTGATTTCTCATCAATTTATTATTTAGGTTCTCGTTTCTTGCGAGAGTTGGTTACAAAAGCAGAAGATTTTCCCGGATATTCAAATCCTATAAATGAGATCTTCTATAATATTGAAAAAGAGTATTCTGGTGGCGGATTTGGAATACAACAAGCATATATAATACAAAAATAAGAAAGATGTATATACTATTGAATAGAATTGCATATAATGATTATTAATTTAATGAAAGTTAAATAAAAATAAATCGAAATAGTAACATTATTAATTAAGACACTATATAAAATGTAAATAGTAAAATTAATATAAATTTAAATTGCTTAAACGCATTTTACCTTTTTCTTTATTATTTGAAGAGTAAATAAATAAAATAGGCACTATAAAAATTGGTTTCCGCGGAAAAGTACTATTTCGGAACCAAAGACATTTTAATCTTTTAACTAAAATATATTTCTCAAATAACCGGTAGCTGTTTTAAGAATTATATTCAAAGATGAGTCAAAAGCAACATATAGTATTTGTAGAAATCCAGAAGATTGTCAAATAGATTGGAATTTATCAAATATAAATATATATAATTTAATAAGGGCGGTTAACTATCCATATACAGGTTCATCTACTTTTTATAATGTAGAGAAAATATTTATGTAGGAATTTAAAATGAAGAATAATGTAAATTTTGTTAAGAGTAATGTAGGAAAAATATAAAAATAGAAGGTAGAAAACGGATAGTAATATGTGGAAAATGTAAGGTTGAATTAAATAATATAAAAGATAAAAATAATGATAAAATAGGATTTTATTCGCTGAAAAAGGAGGTTAAAAATAAATAATGTATATTCCCTTTAATAAACCTTATACGACCGGAAAAGAATTAAATTATATTCAAGATAGCATAAATAGAAGTAAAATTTCCGGTGATGGCTACTATACTAAAAAAGTTCATGAATTCATAGAAAAAACTTTTCATGCCCCCAAAGCATTGTTAACTACATCGGGGATCACTGCCTTAGATATGGCGGTATTGTTGTTTAATTTGCAACCAGAAGATGAAATATACTTCCTTAAATAAATTTTCAGATATTTTATTAATAATTTTGGGCATATTTATGTTTAGCATATATGAAATAATGAATATTCAATAAAATTAAAAAAGAGAGTTATCATGGATAAAATTGTTGAAAAAGTAATCTGGGATTCAGATTTTTTCGATATGAATATTTATAAAATTATTATAAGAATAAATAACCAAGGACAAATAGAATTATTAAATAATTTGATGAAAAAAAAATCTATTGATTTGTATTATTATTTTCTTGATAGCAAGGATAAAGAAAATATAAAATTGTTGGAATTTAATCGTTTTTATTTAGTACAATGTAAAACTAGCTTTGAACTAAACTTATGTGATTATCAAAATAATGAATTATACAAGAAAAGTAATAAGGTAATGATATTTGATAATTGCAAATTTAATATTAAGGATTTATATAAATTATCAAAGCAGGTTTACAAAAAAAGTAGATTCTATAATGATAATAATATTAATAAAGATAAAGTAAAAGAATTATATGAACTTTGGATTTACAATAGCTACTACAAAGGGTTTGCGGATAACATATATGTATATGTAGATAATAATGAGATTTATGGATTTTGTATAATAAAAAATGAAGCAAAAGATATTTTGAGAATTAGTTTAATATGTGTAGATAGGGAACAAAGAGGGAAAAGAATTGCAAGTATTATACTATCTAAAATCATTGATGACTATAAGAAAAAAAATTACAGAAAATGTTTAGCGTGGACTCAAATAAGCAATATTAGTACATTAAATTTTAATATAAGTAATGGTTTCAAATTTTATAAATCTGAATTTATTTTTCATAAATGGAATGATAAAAAAAGGAGATAACGTATATGAAAATTCCTTTTAACAAGCCTTATACAACCGGCAAAGAATTAAGTTATATTCAAGATAGCATAAATAGAAGTCAAATTTCCGGTGACGGCTATTACACTAAAAGAGTTCACGAATTTATAGAAAAAACTTTCCATACTACCAAAGCATTATTAACTACCTCAGGGAGTACTGCCTTAGATATGGCGGCATTGTTACTTAACTTGCAACCAGAAGATGAAGTAATACTTCCCTCTTATACTTTTGTTTCAACAGCGAATTCATTTTTAATGGGTGGAGCTAAGTTAGTTTTTACTGAAATAAAAGAAGATACTTTAAACATTGATCCCGAAGATATAAAAAGAAAGATTACTTCTCATACTAAAGCTATTGTTCCAGTTCATTATGCCGGGGTAGCTTGTGATATGGACGCTATTACGGAGTTGGCGAATAAAAATGATATTAAAATCATTGAAGATGCTGCCCAGGGAGTTAACGCCAAATATAAAGGAAAATATTTAGGAACGATAGGGGATATAGGATGTTATAGTTTTCACGAAACCAAAAATTACTCCTGTGGAGAAGGCGGAGCTATTCTAATTAATAAAGATAAGGAATTAATCGAAAGAGGGGAAATAATAAGGGAAAAAGGAACTAACCGGAGTAAATTCTTCAGAGGAGAGATAGATAAATATACTTGGGTTGATATAGGTTCAAGTTATTTACCTTCAGATATGTTAGCCGCATTTTTATATGCCCAGTTTGAGCAATTAGATGAAATAAATAATAAAAGGAAATCTATTTTTAATTATTATTATGAGCATTTGAAGGAATTGGAAGGCCAGGGAAAATTAAGATTACCCATTATCCCTGAAGGGCGTGAATGCAATGCCCATATGTTTTATATATTGCTTAATTCAGAGAAAGAAAGAAACGATTTAATGAGTAAATTAAAAGAAAATGGAATACATGCAGTATTCCATTATATTCCACTCCATAGTGCTCCCATGGGGCTAAAAATGGGATATAAAGTCGGCGACTTACCCATAACTGAAAACTTAAGCGGTAGACTCCTCCGCCTTCCTATGTATGCTGATTTAAGTGAAAAAGAATTAGAATATATAGTGGGGGAAATCTATAGGATATTAGGCTAAAAAATAAAAAGTAAATATTTTTTAGAAATATTCTAAGTTGTGGTAAAAAAATAAATGGATAGTAGAATCAAGATGATAAGCAATAAAATAAAAGAGAAAAAGTATTTATTATTTCTTATATTTACAATCTGGGTTGGTTTAGAATATATCGGTGCTGGTCCTTTCTCGTATATAAGAATTCATGACACTGGTGATAGCACCATTCCTCTTTATTTATCATTTGTTCAGAATATTTTTAAATATGGTATGACATATTGGAATCAATATACAGTATGTGGTATTGATCGTTTTGCAAACGGGCCAGATATTTTTCATCTAAATACTTTGCTCTTTTTAATTTTTCCCGGCTGGATCGCCTATCAAATATTGGTTTTATTACAATTATTTATTGCCAGTTATTTTACTTATCGTTTATGTAGAGATGTTTTAAAATTGGAAGAAATTCCATCTATTTATGCCGGAATATTTTTCCCTTTATTTTTTGATGAATTAATTTGTTTTTCATTGGGTATTGCTGGTTTTCCTCTATTGTTGTGGGGAATGGAAAAAATTTATGCAAGAGAGCAAAAAATAAAATATTTATATATTATCATTTTAGGAACATTGTATTCATTATCATCTTCATTTACAGGTGTTTTGCCATTTGTACTGCCTTTAGCTTTACTTTGGTTTATTTTTGTTCGACGGAAATATTCATTTAAATTTCTATTCTTTTTTGCAATATTTTGTTTTTCAACGGTAATATGGTATATACCAACTATCTTAGCATTATTAAAGAATGCTCCTCTTTCTCATAGGGTATTTTGGGTTAGACCAGATTCTATAACTTTGGATTCTTTAATGGCTTTTTTTGGTGCCGTTAGGCGTCATTTAATGATTAATAGAAATGGATTAATCCCTATAAGTTTAGCCGCTATAGGAATCTATTTTTCCAAACTAAAGGACCGTAATTTTATAATAAATTTATCATTGCTTATGGTATGCGCAGTTATTGGTCCGCTAACAGAACCTCTGTCTCCCTACATTAACAAAATGTTCCCCTTTTTACATGGATTCCAGGCAGATAGATTTTATCTTTTAGCACCATTCTTTTGGGCAATAGTGGGAGCATATGGTTTGCATTTTATCCCAAAAGATATAATTTTGGTAAAAAAGAGTGTGATGGGAGGAAGCATATCTGATAAAAAATGGAAATTGCAAAACATTGTGGGAATAATTCTTATATCTATTCTAATTTGTAATACTTTTATTATAAAAAAAGATAATGCATTTAAATGGCTAACTGGAGGCAATTATTTTTCAAATTACCAAAATAAAGACTTAAAAAATTTAGTAAATATATCTGAAGATTCTCCTTTTAGGGTAGCTACGGTGGCTTATTACTTACATCCTGCTTATGCAAATGCATATGGTTTAGAGACGGTTGATGGGTATGTGGTGCTTTATTCAAAAACTTACCATAATTATTGGGGTAAAGTAATAGAGCCGCTAACCTTGCAAAATAAAGGGATGTATTATTATTTTCATGATTGGGGAAATCGTGTATATCTTTTTGCAGATGATAATTTTAATGAATTGAAAGAAATTGTATTTTCTGATTATTATAATTTAGATTTACTTTCTTTAGCCAATACTAAATATATAATTTCAATTATCCCACTTGTGAATGAGAATTTGACTTTACTATCATCTAATACATCTCAAGATAGAGTATTATTTAATGAACTTTCTACGATAGAGAAAGGCTTGCATTTAATTAGAGAAAATTTCAAAGGAAGACAGCTTTATATATATGAAAATAAAAATTGTTTGCCAAGATTTTTTTTGATAAATCAAATTAAAGTATTTGAAAATAGTAATCAATTGTTAAATGCTTTAAGTAAGGCTGATGTAAAGTATTTTAAAAATAATTTACTAATAGAGAAAGAATTTTCTCAAAATTTAATAAACTATGATTTGAAAAATAATTTCGGAGAAATAAATGTCAAATATTACTCACCAGATAAGATTGTACTTTCTGTTAATTTAAACGGATCTATGATTGTGGTTGCATCAAATAATTATAGTCCTTATTGGAAATGTAAGGTAGATGGAGAAGAAAAAGAAATATTTCCCGCTTACCATACATTTTGGGGTATATTCTTAGAAGGGAATGGAACCAAAGAAGTTGTGTTTGAATATTATCCCTCTTATCGAATTTTTAAGTAAGATAAATAATCTAGGATTGCTTATCCCGATTGATATAATATTTTATTTATGGTATTGTAGATACAAGTTCAATAAATGAACAAATAATAATTATTTTAACTTTCCTAATTCAAAATTGAATAATAAAAATAATGAATCACAGAATTTAAACGGAGGAAATAATATGCCATTTTCAAATAAGGTAATTTTAGTTACTGGTGGTACAGGCTCTTTTGGTAAAAAATTCACTCAAATTGCCCTGCAAGAACATAATCCAAAAGCTATTCGTATATTTTCTCGGGGTGAATTGAAACAACAAAAGATGCAAGAACAGTTTCAGGAATTTCCCAATAGCGAGAAGTTACGTTTCTTTATCGGTGATGTGCGAGATAGAGATAGATTATATCGTGCGATGAATGGTGTAGATATAGTTGTTCATGCCGCTGCCCTAAAGCAAGTTCCGACCTGTGAATATAACCCTATCGAGGCAGTTAGAACCAATATTAATGGAGCGGCAAATGTAATTGATGCAGCAATTGATAATAATGTAGAGAAAGTAATGGCTCTTAGCACCGATAAAGCAGTTCATCCAGTGAATCTATATGGAGCGACCAAATTGGTTGCTGAAAAACTTTTCGTTCAAGGCAATACTTATACTGGAGGGCGGAAGACTAAATTTAGCTGTGTGCGCTATGGCAATGTAGTTGGAAGTAGGGGAAGTGTAATTCCCATATTTCAACGACAGAAAAATGATGGTATAATTACCATAACTGACGAGAAGATGACCCGCTTTTGGATTACTCAGGAACAAGCTGTTCGTTTTATCATTGATTGTCTTGATAAGATGAAGGGTGGCGAAATATTTATTCCCAAGATTCCTAGTATGAAGGTAGTCGACTTAGCAGAAGTAATTGCCCCGAAAAGTGAAAAGAAGGTTACAGGAATACGTCCAGGCGAAAAGCTTAATGAAATTCTCTTAACTGAAGAAGAGGCTCGAAATGCAAAAGAATTTGACAATTATTTTGTAATAGAACCTGAACACGCTTTTTGGAATAAAGATAATTTTAAAGAGGGGAAGTCCTTACCTTCCGGTTTTAAATATTCGAGCGATGGTAATAATCAATGGCTTACTAAAAAAGAACTGAAAATAATGTTGGAGGAGTTATAATGACCGAAGAATTAGCCATTAATGGAGGAAAACCAATTAGAGACAAAATGTTACCTTATGGACATCAATGGATAGATCAAGACGATATCAAAGCTGTCTCTGAGGTTTTACAATCTGACTGGATAACCCAAGGACCTAAAGTAGAGGAATTTGAAAATAGTTTTGCTACATATGTTGGAGCCCGCTATGCAATAGCTGTAAATTCTGGTACTGCAGCCCTCCATACCGCTTGTTTTGCTGCTGGAATATCCAAGGGTGAGAAGGTAATAACTACCCCATTAACTTTCGTTGCCTCAGCCAATTGTGTGATTTACCAGGGAGGAACTCCAGTATTTGCTGATATTAGGGAAGATACCTTAAACATAGATCCTGAAGAAATTAAGAAAAAAATTACCTCTGATACCCGTGCCCTAATTCCCGTAGATTTTACCGGCCTACCAGCAGATTTAGAAGAGACACTACAAATCGCAAGAAAAAATAATTTAGTTGTTATTGAAGATGCCTCTCATGCCTTAGGAGCGACCTATCAAGGTATAAAAATAGGAAGCATCAGTGATATGACTATTTTTAGCTTTCATCCGGTAAAACATATTACTACCGGAGAAGGTGGGATGATAACAACTAATAATAAAGAATATTATGAAAGATTAAAGTTATTCAGAACCCATGGCATTACCAAAGAAAAAGATAAGTTATTAAATTATGATGGTCCCTGGTATTATGAGATGCAAGAACTAGGATATAATTATAGATTAACTGATTTTCAATGCGCTCTTGGGATTAGTCAGCTCAGGAAATTAGATAAGTTTATTAGGAGAAGAAGAGAAATTGCTTCTTATTATAATGAAGAGTTCAAGAATATTGAAGAAATATTTCTTCCCGCTGAAGATAAAAATGTAAAATCTGTTTGGCATATATATGTCATAAGACTAAAATTGGATAAACTAAAGGTCTCAAGAAGAGAGATTTTTGAAGCGTTACGTGCAGAAAATATAGGCGTTCAGGTTCATTACATCCCAGTTTATTGGCACCCTTATTATCAGAAATTAGGATATAAAAAAGGATTATGTCCTAATGCTGAAAAATACTATGAAGAAGCAATTACACTTCCAATATTTCCTGCAATGACTGATAAAGATGTTAAAGACGTTATAAATGCAGTCAAGAAAGTAGTTATATATTATGTCAAGTAATTATGAAAATATGAAAAGAATTGGAAAAGAAATGAAAATTATCTCAATAATACTATCGAGAGGTTATTCAGAAGGAATTTTCAGAAAGAACACTAAAAAGCTCTCTGAAAAATCTTTTATAGGTTATCCCAAGAGTTTTAAAAAGGTTGAGGTAGAAGAGAAGATCATGTCATTGTATACATTGTTAATAGATTCTAACATAAATTATATAACTAATACTATTTTCAATGTTTTTAGAGAATTTAAAAATGATTAACGCTAATCGAATTGCTATTGGAACTGCACAATTTGGAATGAATTATGGAATAAATAATGCAAGGGGTAAAATCCCGTATGAAGAGGTTGTACAAATACTCAGATATGCTAAAGAAAGTGGAATTGATACTCTCGACACCGCTTATAACTATGGAGATAGTGAAAAAGTGTTAGGAGAAACTATAAATAGAAATGGTTTTAATTTTAAAGTTATTTCCAAACTACCAAAAGATATTTCTTTAGAAGATGTAAATAGTTCTTTCTGCGAATCTTTAAATAGACTGAAACAAAGCAAAATCTATGGATACCTCATTCATGATTTCCAATCTTTTAAAAACCAAGAATATATTTTGGAAGCTCTAAAAAAATTAAAGGAACAAGGTAAAATAGAGAAAATTGGATTCTCGCTATATTATCCTTCTGAACTCGATTTTTTATTTGAAAAGAAAATTAATGTCGATATTATTCAGTTTCCTTACTCAATTTTTGACCAACGTTTCGAGCAATACTTCTCTCGATTAAAGGATATGAATGTAGAAATTTATGTTCGTTCTGTTTTTTTACAAGGACTACTTTTAAAACAGCCAGAAGAAATGCCTAGTTATTTTGATAAAATAAAAGAAAAAGTAATTATTTTAAATAGAATAGCAGAAAATAATAATATGTCTTTGTCTTTCCTTTGCTTAAAGTTTGTCTTGATGACTGAATTTGTTGACAAGGTTGTTATTGGAGTTGACAATATAGAAAATTTAAAAGAGAATTTACAAGCAATTGAAAAAGGTATCGATCTAGATTGTTATAATTTTCTCAAAAGCATGAAGATTGAAGATGAAGATATAATCATTCCCTATAAATGGCAAATAAATTGAAGGAGGTTACATGAGCAAAAATTCATTTGAGCCTTTTTTATATGGTAAAAATATCTATTTAAGAGGAGTAAGAATAGATGATGTAAGTGGCAACTATTACAATTGGATGAATGATTATGAAGTAAATCAATATTTAGAATCTCGTTTTTATCCTTGGTCAAAAGAAAAGCTATTAGAATATGTTAATAGAATAAACTCAGATCCGAATTATGTTTTTTTAGCAATTATACAAAAGGAAGACAATATTCATGTGGGGAATATTAAGTTGGGTCCCATAAATTGGATTCATAGGGTGGCAGATATTGGGATTATCGTTGGGGAGAAGAGTGTATGGGGGAAAGGTTATGCAACTGAAGCTATCAAACTTGTTACTGATTATGCTTTTAAGAAATTAAATCTACATAAACTAACAGCTGGTTGTTATAAAGAAAATGTTGGTTCTCAGAAAGCTTTTGAAAAGAATGGATATATTATAGAGGGTATTCGGAAAAGTCATTGTTTTTTAAATGAAAACTATGTAGATATTATACTTATGGGAATTATAAATGAAAAATAAAGGGAGGAAAGACAAAATGAGAAGATGTACAAAATGTGTGATGCCGGAAACGTGGGCAGGGATAACATTTGATGAAAATGGGGTTTGTAGCATTTGTAGAGAATATGAAAAAGAAGTTGAAATAAACTGGCAAGAAAGAGAAAGAATTTTTAAGGAAATTGTAAAAAGATATAAAGATTATGCAAAAAGTATAGGTAATAAATATGAGTGTATTATAGGTTTTAGCGGAGGGAAAGATACTACTTATACTCTTTTTGCAGTAGTTCAAAAATATGGTTTAAAACCACTCGTTGTGACTTTTGATCATGGATTTCCCCTATCTCCAGAAGCTGAGTGGAATTTAATGGAAATACCCAAGAAACTAGATTGTGATCACCTGCGGTTTACATTAGGTAATGGTTTACGTAATGGTTTATGTCGTAGAGGAATTGAGGTATTTGGTGATTTTTGCTGGCATTGTCATAATGGTGTTGGAGCATTTCCTGCGAGAATCTCTAAAACATTTAATATTCCTCTTCAAATTTGGGGTGAACCTTCAGCGCGATATCAGACATACGGGGCTTATAAATACGAGGATATGGAGGAACAGAATAAAGAACATTTTGAAAAAGTTTTTCAAGCAGGAATAAAACCAGAAACAATGATACCACCAGGTTATGAACTCGTTGATCTTTTTCCGATGATGTGGCCTGGTGAGGAATTTCCATTGAAAGCTATATATTTAGGAAATTATGAACCATGGGATCAACTCAAACATGTAGAAATTATAACTAAAGAACTTGGTTGGAAACATGCTGAAGTCGAAGGGACTTATGTAGATTGGGATAAAGTAGATTGTCCTTATGAACCCGTTAGAGATTGGGAAAAGTTTCTTAAAAGAGGCTTTGGACGCACAACCTTTCAGGCAAGCAAAGATATTAGGGAGGGTAAATTAAGACGTGATCAAGCGTTAAAGTTAGTAGAAGAACTAGATGGTAAAAGACCTAAAATATTAGATTCTTTTTTAAAAGAAATTGGAATAAGTGAAGAAGAATTTAATGAGTTTACTAAGAAACATATAGTTAAAAATAATAAAGGCGAATAGATGAAATGCGTGAAACTATTGCTATTATTCAAGCACGAATGACTTCTAATAGACTTCCCGGAAAGGTATTAAAACAGATAATGGATAGACCTCTTCTTTCTTATATGGTGGAACGTATTTTACCTTCCCAGAAAGTTAGTAAGTTTGTTATTGCTGTTCCGCGAAGTTCAAGTGATGATCTTATAGTAAATTGGTGTATTAAAAATAACATAGCGGTTTTTAGAGGAAGTTTAAATGATGTGTTAGACCGGTTTTATCAATGTGCTATTAGCCAGGATCTTTTTCCTGATACTGTTGTTCGTTTAACCGCAGACTGTCCATTACATCATTACAATATTATTGATTTTGCAATTAATTATTTCTATACTAATAATTTGGATTATTTTACAAATAGTTTTGAGCCTGATTACGAAGATGGATTTGATGTAGAAGTGTTTAAAACCGAGATTTTAAAAGAAGCATGGAAAAATGCCTTGAAATTTTCAGAGCGAGAACATGTAACTCTGTGGATTCGCAATAATCCAATATTTAAGAAGGGCTTCAGAAAATATAAAGACGAATATAAATTTAAACTGTCCGTAGATTCTCTTGATGATTTTATTCTTGTAGAAAAAATAATTGAGCATTTTTATAAAAAAGATCCCTTTTTCACAATTGATGATGTTATTCTTTTATTAAAAGAACATCCAGAATATCTGGAAATAAATAAATCTAGCAAAATAAATGAAGGTTTGGGACTTTCTTTAAGAAATGAAATCGAGAACCTAAAATAAATATTAAAAAGGAGGAATAAATAAATGGGCTTGTCACAAGATTTATACAAAAAAGCAAAAAAAATTATCCCTGGTGGAACACAATTATTATCTAAAAGACCAGAAATGTTTCTTCCTGATTTTTGGCCTGCTTATTACGATAAAGCTAAAGGCTGTAAAGTGTGGGATTTGGACGGAAATGAATATATAGATATGAGTTATATGGGCATTGGTGCTTGTATACTAGGTTATGCTGATGAAGATATAAATGCTGCTGTAAAAAAAGCAATAGATAAAGGAAATATGTGTACTCTCAATTGTCCTGAAGAGGTAGAACTATCTGAATTATTAATTGAACTTCATCCATGGGCAAGAATGGTAAGGTATGCCCGGACAGGTGGAGAAGCTATGGCTATTGCCGTTAGAATAGCAAGGGCCAAAACAAACAAAGATACAATTTTATTTTGTGGTTATCATGGTTGGCATGATTGGTATTTATCTGCAAATCTTGCAGAGGATGAAGCTTTAGATGGACATCTTTTGCCAGGGTTAGAACCTAAAGGTGTTCCAAGAGGTTTGAAAGGGACAGCTATTCCTTTTAATTATAATGATAGAGATGCTTTTTTAGAATTAATATATAAATATAAAGATAATGTTGGTGTAATTGTTATGGAACCCATTCGAAATTATTATCCTAAAGAAGGATTTTTAGAGACTATCAGGGAAATAACTAAGAAATTAGGAATAGTTTTAATCTTTGATGAAGTAACCTCTGGATGGAGACTAAATATAGGTGGAGCGCATTTAAATTTTAAAGTGGAGCCAGATATTGCAGTATTTGCAAAAGCAATAAGTAATGGTTATCCTATGGCTGCAATAATAGGGAAACCAAAAGTGATGGAAGTTGCTCAAGATAGTTTTATTAGTAGTACATATTGGACGGAAAGAATAGGTCCAGTTGCAGCATTAGCTACGATAAAAAAGCTAAAAAAAAATAATATTCCAGAACATCTAATCAATATTGGTAAAGAGGTGCAAGAAGGTTGGAAAAAATTATCAGATAAACATGGTTTGAATATAACAGTTTCTGGTATTAATCCCTTAGGACATTTTTCCTTTAATTATGATAATCCTTTAGTTTTAAAAACTTTGTTTACTCAATTAATGCTTGAAAATGGATTTTTAGCAACGACAGCATTCTATGCCTCTTTTGCGCATAAGGATGAACATGTTGAAAAATATTTAGAAGCGGTAGATGAAGCATTTAATTTTATATCCAAAGCAATAAAAGAAGGAAATCCTGAAAAATATTTAAAAGGTCCTATTTGCCATGCTGGATTTAGGAGATTAACTTAAAGATATGAAAGTTTTTATAATAACCGAAGGCGGTAAAGACATAGGTTTTGGGCATGTAACCAGATGCCTTTCTCTTTATCAGGCTTTTGAAGAAAAAGGAATAAAGCCAAAATTTACAATAAATGGAGATAATGATATTGAATGTTTATTAAATGGCGCAAATTACCAATTATTAAATTGGATTGAAAAACCAGATAAGATATTTAAATTAATAAAAGATGCGGATATTGCCATTATCGATTCTTACTTAGCGGATATTTCATTCTATAACACTTTATCAGATTTAGTAAAAATCCCTGTGTATATTGATGATGATAAAAGATTAGATTATCCAGATGGTGTTGTACTAAATGGAAATATTCATGCAGAAAAGTTAAATTATCCTAAAAAAGATGGGATAACATATCTTCTTGGGACCAAATATACTCCTCTAAGAAAAGAATTTTGGGAAGTACCAGAAAAGAAAATAAAAGAAAAAATTGAAAGTGTAATGGTTACTTTTGGTGGGGATGATGCAAAGAATATGACCCCGAAAATTTTAAAATTTTTAAACAAAGAATATTCAAATTTAAAAAAGAACATAATTATTGGGAGAGCTTTTCAAAATATAGATGAAATCAAAAAAGAAAAAAAAGAAGAAGATAAAAGTACGAATTTAATTTACTATCCAAATGCCCAAAAAATAAAAGAAACTATGTTAAAATCTGATATAGCTATTTCTGCAGGCGGCCAAACCTTATATGAACTTGCCAGAATAGGAGTACCCACCGTGGGAATTTGTATTGCAGAAAACCAACTTGGAAGCATTAGGGAATGGGAGAAAATAGGTTTTTTGGGAAATGCCGGATGGTACAACGAAGATAATATAATAGCAAGAGTAGATAGATTGTTAAAGCATTTGAAAAATATAAAATTAAGAGAAACTAAATCTAAAATAGGAAAAAAATTTGTTGATGGAAAAGGGAGCATAAGGATAATTAAAATATTATTGTTCAATTTTTTCAAAAACGTTCTAATTTTAAGGAAAGTTATCTTTGAAGATGCTTTAAATATATTTAATTTATCAAATGATGATTTAGTAAGAAAAAATTCTTTTAATCCTGAGAAAATAAAATGGAAAAATCATTTAATATGGTTAAAAAAGAAATTAGAAGATGAAAATAGTATTTACTTTGCTATTGTTGATGCTTTAGATAAATTTTACGGACAAGTACGTTTTGATATAAATACAAAAAAAGAGGAAGCAATAATAAATATCAGCTTAGGGGAAAAAATACGGGGATTAGGCTTATCTTATTTTGTGATAGATAAGTCTATAAATGAATTATTGAAAATTAAAAGCATAAAATTAATTAAAGCATATATTAAATATGATAATATACCTTCAATTAAATCTTTTGAAAAGGCTAATTTCATATTTTTAGATAACCAAATAATTAAAGGAAATAAATCAAAGGTTTATATAAAAGAGGTTTAGATATATGTTAAAGTTTAAGATTAAGAATAAAAAGATAGGAGGAAATAATCCTGTTTTTATAATTGCTGAAATGTCAGCAAATCATCTACAAAAATTTGATAATGCTGTAAAGCTTATTAAAGCAGCTAAAGAAGCAGGTGCAGATGCAGTAAAAATTCAAACATATACACCTGATACCATAACTATTGATTGTGACAATGAATATTTTCAGATAAAACAGGGTACCTTATGGGATGGTCAGACCCTTTATCAACTTTATAAGAAGGCATATACTCCTTGGGAGTGGCAGCCAAAATTAAAAGAGATTGCAGAAAGCGAAGGTTTAATTTGTTTTTCTTCTGTTTTTGATAAAACAGCAGTAGATTTTTTAGAGGGGATAAACGTTCCAGCTTATAAAATAGCGTCATTTGAAATTACGGATATCCCATTAATTGAATATGTGGCATCAAGAGGAAAGCCGATAATTATATCTACTGGCATAGCTACTCTTTCTGATATAGAAGAAGCAGTAAATGCCTGTAAGAGAATGGGGAACGAGCAAATAGCTTTACTTAAATGTACCAGTGCTTATCCTGCACCCTTAGAAGAAATAAATTTAAACACCATTCCCAATTTAGCAGATACTTTTAAAACTGTGGTGGGTTTATCTGATCATACTTTAGGTATATCTGTTCCTATCGCTTCTGTTGCCCTGGGAGCTTGTATAATTGAAAAACATTTAACCTTAGATAGAAAATTAGGCGGACCAGATGCTGCCTTTTCTTTAGAACCAGAAGAATTCAAAGCAATGGTAAAATCAGTAAGAGAGGTAGAAAAAGCTTTAGGTGAAGTTTCTTATGATTTAACTGAAAAGATGAAAAAAAGTCGTGAATTTTCCCGTTCTTTATTTGTAGTAAAAGATATAAAAGCTGGAGAAGTTTTTACTGAAGAGAATGTTCGTTCCATAAGACCTGGGTATGGATTGCACCCGAAGTATTTTAAAGAAATATTAGGTAAGCGAACCACCCAAGATATTAAAAAAGGCACGCCATTAAAGTGGGGAATAGTAAAGTAAAAATACAAAGTAGAATTTTATTAGAAAGTAAAAGATTATAAGTAGTAATTATGAATGCAGTAAAAGAGAATAAAATTGAAATATTATCAGGAATCGATGGTGATTTATCCCGTAAAGTTACTAAAGGTGCTCTCTGGGTAACGGTATCCGGAATATGCAGCAGAGGTTTGGGAATAATTAGCTCAATTATATTAGCAAGATTGTTATTACCTTCAGATTTTGGGCTACTGGCTATTGCTACTGCTATAGTGTCTATGATGCAGGGTTTAACTACAACTGGTTTTGGTTCAGCATTAATTCAAAAACAAGAAAAACCAGAAGAATTTTTAGATATTGCCTGGACCTTTGAATTAGTTAAATATTCTATATTGTTTTTTATTATATTTTTATTAGCACCTTTGTTTGCTCGCTTTTTTAATGAACCTGCAGCTATTGCAATTTTGCGGGTAATTTCTTTTAGCCTAATTTTTCAGGGCTTAATGAATATTGGTATTATTTATTTTAGAAAGAAACTTGATTTTAAAAGACAGTTTATCTTTAATATAGTACCTCAAATAATATACATAATTGTGGTTATTCCATTAGCTTTTATCTTAAGAAATGTTTGGGCTTTGGTATGGGCAAGTGTGATAGGGGGCTTGGTGGGTTGTGTAATTTCATATATTATGCATCCTTATCGACCTCATCTAGATTTTAATATTAATAAGGCGAAAGAGTTATTTAATTTTGGAAAATGGATTCTCGGAAGCTCAATAATTGTTATAATAAGAAACCAAGGTATCACTATGTTTGTGGGAAAATTCTTAGGAATACCTATGCTTGGATTTTTTAATCGAGCTGAGGCATTTTCAACAGGATTATTTCAACAATTAATAGTAATAATTTGGCAAGTAGGATACCCGGTTTATTCTCAATTGCAAAAGGTTACAGTACGACTCAAAAGAGCATATTTATTAACTTTAAAGCTTTTAACTTTTTTCGGTTTGCCAATGGCTGGTGGATTATTGATATTAAGTTGGGATTTTACCCATCTATTTTTAACTGATAAATGGATTACTATCGTGCCGGTAATTCAAATATTATGTCTTAGTGCGATAATTGGTTTTATAACTACTCCAGCAGGAATTATGTTTCAAGCAGTAGGGAGACCATCAATTGGGACAAAAATAGAGGCTGTGGGAGTAATAATTTTAGCAATTACTATTTTTCCCTTATCTTTGAAATGGGGGATAACCGGTACAGCGATATCATTTCTTTTAAGTACCTTAATTATCCTGCCAGTTCATTGTTATATGGCTATTAAGATATCGAAATGTTCTGTGGTAGAATTTATTAGGCCTATTTTGTTGGCGATGATAAATACGGGAATAATGATGAGTGGGATTTTTGGCGTGAAAAATTATCTTTTTATTAAAGTTGGCTTTGTTCAATTTTTTTCTTTAATAGTTAGCGGAGCAGTAATTTATTTTGTGGTAGCTTATTTCTTTGATAAATTTTTTAATTATAGGATATATAAATTGATTGGGGAAAGAATAAAAGCATTGAAGAAGTAAATTTATAGGATTTTATAAAATAAACCAAAATGAGGTAAGGTGGATATATCTAATGATTGTCTGTGATTTTATTGATAAAAATGTAGAGGATTTTATAGAAAAGGATAAATCAAAAAGAATAATTTTAACCTTTTTTAAGGAACCATTTGATGATTTTAAAGGGAATGAGGTTCTTTTTATTGATGATATTTTAGATGATAATGATTATAAAAGAATAGATATATTTGTTAACAAGGCGATGAAAGACGCAAAAGAAATATTTTCAAAATATTTAGAGGTTGATGGGTATAAGTTGTTTGATTATCTTCAGGTGCAAGCAAAAAGGAATTTAAGTAAAATGTATAAGTTTAAATACTGTGTAGATAAATTAGCAAAAGGGAAAGATAAAATTAATGTATATTATTTCTCTTCTGAATTAGAATTATTAGAATGGCTGAAGCAGGATTATATAATTAACATTATAAATAAAAATACGAGTAAAAAGAAATCAAATATAAAATTAAAAGTTAGAAGATGGGCAAAAAATTTAGGTTATATACCCCAACACATTTACTTAAGTGATGATACTATAACGAATAATATTGCCTTTAGTATTCCTGATGAAAAGATTGACCGGGAAATGGTAGAGCAAGCTGCAAAAATCGCTAATCTTCATGACTTCATTATTTTGGAATTGCCCAATGGCTATCAGGCTATAGTAAGAGAGTGAGGGATTAGGCTAAGTGAAGGACAAGGTCAAAGGGTAGGCATTGCCAGAGCCCTTTATCATGATCCGGAAGTTTTGGTGCTTGACGAAGCTACAAGTTCTCTTGATGGAATTATCGAATCTGCAGTTCTTGAAGCGCTAAATAATGTAGCAAAACTTAAAACCTTGATTATTATTGCCTACCGGATGACCAGGGTGAAGGATTGTGATATCATTTATTTGATCGATAAAGGGAAAATAGGCGTCAAGGTGCTTATGATGAATTAATGAATTCAAGTGCGTCTTTTAGGGTTATGGCGAAAGTGAATTTGTAAGAGGCATTGTTTTTATGAGGTTTATTATGTTGGGGGTTATTGATGCAATTAAAAACACACCTAAGTTAAAAACATTGATTATTATTACTCACAGGCTTACGACTGTAAAGAATTGTGATGTAGCCTATATGATAAATCGAGGTGAAATTATTGATCAGAGAACTTATGGAGAACTAATTAATTCAAATTAACAGTTCAAGGCAATGTTAAAAGCAATTTTGTGATTTCTTTA